>OIWP01001321.1_pt1 | contig 31318 bp, 25 predicted proteins | sample 1587661 | NCBI WGS metagenome assembly OIWP01 (sample SAMEA3888899, study PRJEB22519) | human gut metagenome | biome: human gut; feature: human-associated habitat; material: faeces | place: Denmark | collected 2010 | reverse complement strand
AATCAGAGATACTACATCCAGGTTGCTTATGACATGACTTCAGAAGAAAAGCAGAATCAGGAGTTCAATTCTCTGCGTAATATCCCGGACTCTTTTAAGAAGGTTGTCATTGTAAATGGCAGCAAAAGACCTTGGAGAAATGATGAGGGATTTGTCATCATGGGAATGAAATATTTCCTTTTGAACGCGGATAGTTTAGAGTTTTGACATTGGATAGAACACATTGGTGACAGACACTATGAAGCATAAGTAAATAGTGATTCAAATTTCAGTGTAGACCGTCTGCACAATTTCAAAATAACTCAAAAACTTGACTTTTAACATTGGCTAAGTTAAAATGAAATAAATTGAGTTAAAAAGGAGAATGAGAAATATGCTTACCAGCGTATTCGGGATTTCTATAAAATGTGAAGCATGGAAACATCAGGATTCTTTACCTGTTTATATCGCTGGAAGTTATGATTTTCAAACAGCATATATTGGAAACAAACGTTGTATAATGCTTACTCCGACAGAAGAATTTGCAACACTTCCGGCACTGAAAAAGCAAATTACAAAAATACAGCAGATTGATAATGTACCAGTTGTATTTGAACTTGCAACGGTATCAAATTATCGAAGAAAAAGCCTTATAGAAAATAATATACCGTTTATTACTGATAAGCAGGTCTTTCTTCCTTTCATCGGAACAATGCTTTCTGACGAGAAAGAACCCCCAAAATTGAGGGGGAAGTTTGTTTATTCCACGCAGCAGTTGTTTTTGTTTTATCTGTATAGTAAGAAAAAACGATTGTATATTTCAGAAGCCGGAAAAGTGCTTCCATTTACAGCAATGACCTTGACCAGAGCAGTAAAGCAGTTGGAAGCGACGGATTTGTTTCTTGTAGCAAAAGACGGTGTCAACAAGTTTATTGAGTCAAAATATAAGCGAGATGAATTATTTGAAAAAGCAAAAGGATATTTGATGACGCCTGTCCGCAAAGCAGGATATATAGATAAGACGCAAGTTACAGGAAATATGGTCTTTGCAGGGGAAACGGCACTTTCTGAAAAAACAATGCTAAATCCCAGCCGAGTTGTTACCTATGCAATTAGTGAGAAAGATTATGATAAAACCTTGCTGACTGATGAATTGATAGACCCGGATAAGCAGGTAAGGCTTGAATTATGGGCATACAGCCCAAAACAATTTTCAGAGGATAACAGTGCTGATGATATTTCTATTGTTTTATCTCTTGGAGATACAAACGATGAAAGAATTGAAGAAGCAGTAGATGAATTGCAGGAAAGAAGGTTGCAGGGGTAATGGTCAACGGATTTACAAAATTTAAGGAAAGATTTCAGGGGGTTGAAAATCAATATGTCATCATCGGTGGGACAGCTTGCGATTTGATTATGGAAAACGAAGAATTACCGTTTCGTGCTACAAAAGATGTAGATATTGTATTGATTGTTGAATCCATAACCGCGGAGTTTGGCAGGCAGTTTTGGGAGTATGTCAAAGAAGCAGGATATGAGCATTTGAATAAAAGCACTGGAAATGCACAGTTTTATCGTTTTACATCTCCGAAAAGCAAAGAATATCCATATATGATAGAGATATTTTCCAGAAATCCGGATTTTATTATATTGGAAGATGATGCAGTTCTTACACCGCTTCCTATAGATGATGAAATATCCAGTTTGTCGGCAATTCTTCTAAATGAAGCGTATTATGAATTGCTAAAAACAGGACAAATGATGGTTGATGGCATTCCGGTATTAAGTCCGACTTGTCTGATACCATTTAAGGCGAAAGCATGGCTGGATTTAAAGGAACGCAAGCTGAATGGAGAGCAGGTTGACAGCAAAAATATAAAGAAACATAAAAACGATGTGTTCCGATTAGCACAGTTAATCACAGCCAATACAAGGCAAGTTCTCAGTCTAGAAATAGCAGAGGATATGAAAAAAATCTTATCTGAAATAGCTGATGAAATAAGAGTACATCCACTTAGTTTTGCGGAATATTACTCAGCGGTTGGTGGAGATAAAAATGAAGCATTTGATGAATACGCTTTCTATGGAGGTATGCCACTTATCTTATCAATTAATAACGCCGATACAGGATTTTTATAATCCTATACCGGCGTTTGTTTACGAGATAATGTGTTTTACGCTTACTTTCCAAATGTATTGCTGGATTTAGCTGCAGCTTTAGCTGTCATGGTGTTGGTGGACTCAAACAAGGAAGTTGTCGGTGCGACCGGACACATCAGTACTCGTCCTGTTCCACGATAAACATTTACCAGGCCCTCTCCGCTAACTGCAGATCCTACAAGTGTTTTTGTAGATCTTTCTACGGTGAATTCTAGATTTGATGACCAGCATACAGCAAGATTTCCGTCAATTTTCAGTTCATCATTTTCCAATATGACTTCAATCAATTCATCTTCAGGAACATTAGATTCCAATGCAGCTACACCATTTCCCTGCAAACTCAGATTAAACAGACCTTCGCCACCTAGTACGGCTGATGAAAGGTTCTTTCTGGCTACAACGTTACTTTTTACATTTGCATCACAAGCAAGGAACATGCCATCTTCAATTGTCATTCCGGCTGATCCCCACTTGCCAACATCTGCAAGAATAATGTATTTATATGTTGGTTCCAGTACCAGACAGCCTTCGCCAACATATTCCGGTTTAACTGCTGTTTCTTTTGTAACGGCACCTTTGATTGCTTTTCCAAGAAAATCTCCGATGCCTTTTACGCCAGATGTAGCTCGTACATTTCCACCCATCCATTGCATGGCACCGGCTTGGATAATAGCAGAATGGTCTTTATCAATATCAATAACAACCTGTCTTCTTCTAACATTCATTTTACTCATGAAATACTCATTCATTGCATTCATAGGTGAAACGCTGGCATCCTGTACATATTCAAGTACGTGGAAGTTTCCGATACTTTTCGCATATTTTCTGTTTTCATTTTGTAAGTTTTCAATTCGCATAGCATAATCTCCCTTTTAATAATAATCTATGATGTTGTTCGGATATGTTTATTATAATAGAGTCAGCATAGATAGAAAACAATTTGTGCAGAGAAATATAAAGACAGAATTCACAAAATTCGAGCAATATAAAGATGCAAATCCTTATGGTGGATGCGTATTATGAAAAATAAAGCTATCGCTTTATAAACTCTTGTATTTCTCGAAAAAATATAGTACACTATACCACTATACCAGATTCAAATGCAGTGGCTGTTTTCTGCTGCCAGTTGCCGCTGCAATTACATGAATGATTTCAGAAAGGAGGGAAAGCGATATGAGCGTAAGTTATAAAAAGTTATGGAAGCTGCTCATTGATAAGGATATGAAGAAAAAAGACCTTGAAAAAGCGGCAGGGATCAGTAACTATGATGCTGTTGTCCTTATGGGGCTGTTTACCTTTCTGTTTTTAGGTGCGGAGTATTTATATGTGGATGTGCTTTCCCGTATCGTATCAGAAGATAAGACTGTGCTGGCACAGAATTATGCGTTGGGCGTAAGTGCGGCGGGATTTCTTTTGTATCCGTTGTTTAACCGCTTTTGCAAGGAACGTTTGAAAACGATATGTTTTCTTTTTATCGGTTTGCTATCTGTCTTGGGCATAGCTTTTATTGGGGTGGGTACGGCTTATACTGCGATTTTCACAACCGGACTTGTATTATTCCTGCTTCTCGGCTTACTCGGCAGCGGCGTGTTTTATGTTTCCATGCGTATGATGAAAACGGACAGATATTTGGCGAGGACTGTGGGTATTTCGTATGCACTGGGAATCCTGCTCCAATTTGTGAACAATAATCTTGTTCGGTCAGAAATTGCAGAAACGGTCATTTTATCCGTGTTTTTGCTGCTGCTTATCTGGCTGCTGATGAAAAATGATTCGGCTTACTGCCGACAGGACGAACAGAATACACAAGGTTCGACAGAAGAAAAAGTCAAAGAAGATACAGGGAAAATAAAAAAAGGCGATATCGTTAGTATTCTTATGATCCTGCTTGTGGCACTTATGACTTGTATATTCAGTACCCTTGACAATGCGGTAACGCTTGTCCACGCCGGCGGAGCAACGGACATCGGGCAATGGCCGAGAATCCTGCTTGCTTTAAGCGGTCTGGCGGCAGGATTTATCTTTGATATAAAAAACCGAAAATATATGGGGATAGTGATGTACTGCATAATGGTGCTGTCCACCATCTGCGTCGCTATACTGAAATTTGCCGGACCATTTATGGCGGGGCTGATTGTATTCTATCTGTCAGCGGGATTTTTTGCCGTGTTCTTTACGTCCGGTTTTATGGAAATATCCAGCCATATGAGAATCCCGGAACTTTGGGCAGGTATGGGACGGGCGGTAAATAATATCGCTGCCGCTGTGATCGCTAACTTTGTTTTAACTCTTTTATCTTCTGACAGTAATCTTGCAGTTATTATTCTTGTGCTGGTTTTGTTTGTGACAGTCAGCGTCGTGGCGGTCATATACACCTTTCAAAAGAAAACTTTTATGGAGCAGCTCATTACAAATGCCGCCGATGTGGTTGATGAGAAAGAAAGGCTGCGGAAATTCTCGGAAGTGTTTTCGTTCACGGAAAGAGAGAGCGAAGTGTTTAACTGTCTGGTCAATACTGAGGATAGCATTCAGATGATTGCGGAAAAATTGTATGTTTCCAGACGGACTTTGGAACGCCATATTTCCGCCATTTACGAAAAGACCGGCGTAAAATCCCGTGTGGGATTGCTCAACCTTTACAACAAATGATCTTTTGATGTCGGCATTCATCGAGCCGCCTTCTGGAAACAGAGGGCGGATTTTTTATGCCTTTTTTGATAAAAATCACCTTTTTGCCTTGATTTTGAAGAATGGCGGAACTCCGCCACCCCATGTTGACAGATTGGCGGAGCTCCCTTATATACTTTTTTCCCTCTTTTTCCCATAATAAAGTCGGTATTTATGCGAAACAAGTGAAGCGAGCCGTTACTGCTGTTGCCGACCGGATATCACAATATCTGGAAAATAAGACAGTGCTGGCGAATGCTTTGCTGAGAAGATCAAAATTACAGGAGTCTGTTTGCAAGGCCTAGAAAATGGAGGAATCATTATGAAGAATCAAAAAAGACACAGCAGGAAGCTGCTGAGTATCCTGCTCGTACTCTGCATGGCACTGACCATTGTGCCGATAACTGCGTTTGCGGCAGGAGTCAACTACATTGACAAAATTAGTGTCACCTACACCAAACCGGACTATAAAGCTGGCGATGCACCGCAGGCAGCAGCGACGGTGACAGAGGGAGAATGTTCTGTTGCCTATGAGTATTGGATGGAAATAGAACAAAAAACAGAAGGCAGTGTCTGGACAAGTACAGGACGGTATTGGTATTCTGATTCGAGTAAAATGGCGTCTCTTGCAGCAGACAAGCAGATTACACAGTTTGAAGCAGGACACCATTATACCTATAATATTGTACTTAAAACAAATAGCGGCTACTTTATCAGCGAAGATACAAGTGTTTCCGCAGGCGGTCATAAGTTTGATAAGGTGGCTTTCAAAGCGAATCTTGAAATAAGAGAGATGAGTACGGAACTGCGTATTTACAGTCCTTACTCAATCGATCTTCCTGCCGCCAGCACCGATGAGGTTATCACCACAGTTGACATCGGTAATGTTTGGAAAAACCTTGATTCCACAAAGCCCGTTGCGTTTACAGCGGAAGTAAATCCCAACAATTCTGCTTGCAGCGGAAAAGTGGAAATCGTGGAAGAAGCGTGGGAGAAGTCCACTTATGGTGAAAGTACCCCGATAACAGACGTTATTAAAAGCACAGATACTCCCCGTAACCCGATTGCCGGTGGAGAATACTGGTATAGCATTGTGTTAAGGGCGAAAGAGGGATATGTATTTTCTGATAATGTGACTTTTATTTGTGAGGGAAAAACATATACCGCACAAACGGCAAATACAAGCGTGTCTGATAATGGGAAAACCTTTACTGCGTGGGAATTTTTGCTGCCTGTCATAGCAAGCGACGGGGCAGACGATACCGTAATAAAAGATGTTGAAGTGATTGGCGCTACACTTTCTTATGATGCGGGAGATACACCAAAGGCTACTGCTGTGACTAAAGATATTGGTGCAAACTATGAGATTGCTTATGAAAGTTGGGAAGACGAGCAGCATGCTTTATGGTACTCGGATGAACACTATTATCCTAGTGAACTCTTCTTGGACAGGTTTACTTCGTTTGAGGAAGGGAAATCCTATAGATATTCAATTCTGCTGAAAGCGAAAAACGGACGGACTTTCGCAGCAACAGATTCGGGACTGACAGTAACTGTAAATGGTTGGACGGTTGAGCAGCAAAATATTAGTATGAATCTGGACGGACAATCTGTGTATGTTACTGGTATTGCAACAATTACACCGACCAAGCCGGTTGAACCAAAGGAAATTGAAGTTATAGAAATCAATAATGCAACCATAACTTTTAAAGATGGTGATAAGCCTGTATTTACTGGCAATGTACCCGATAATAAAGACTACGCATTTCGGTGTGAGTGGTGGAGCCTGGACAGCGATACTGGTCTGGTTTCTACTGAGCCGGAGTGGGGAAGCGGAATTTATAAAAACAAAATTACTACTTTTGAAGCTGGAAAGACCTATCATTACGGGGTGTATGTGACTGCATATTACGGCAATTTCTCACCCGATGCCAAGCTGAAAATCAACGGTCAATATGTGAATTATAAGCGGATAGGTGATGACGACAATATGCAAACCATGTGGCTTGAAACTGATTTGACCATGACGCCATTTGATTCTTCTCACACGCACAGCTATGGAGCAGATTGGAAATCAGACTCAGACAACCATTGGCACGAATGCTCCTGCGGCAGCATCGCAGACAAAGCAGCTCACGATATGGAAACAAAGAACGCTAAGGATGCAACTGCAACGGAAAAAGGCTACACCGGCGACAAAGTGTGCAAAGTATGCGGTTATACTGTAAAGGGCAAAGAGATTCCGGTTTCGGGAACAACAAAACCGACCAATCCGACAAAACCGGATGGAAATACAGATGTCACCAGCCCTAAGACAGGCGACAACAGCAATCTTGCCCTTTGGTTTGCCGTATTGTTCATTTCCTGTAGCGGTGTGATAGGAGTTACCGTTTACAGCAGGTGCAGAAAGCTGAATAAGCGATGACAGCGGAAGGAGAGGACTCACTGTGAAAAGGTTAAAAAGGCTTACGAGGAAAAAGTATAGAATTACGGCTTTGGTTTTAGCTTTGTGCATGACGCTTAGTCTATTGCCGATAAGTGCACTGGCGGCGGGAACTGACCTTGCGGGTAAGGCAATAGAAGAAGGTACTTTTGCTGCTACCGGCGGAAATGTGAATTACCGGATAGACGGCGAGGAGATTGTGATTACCGGAGGTGATGATACCGTATCGGAAATCGTTTTTCCAGATGAAATTGACGGAAAGCCGGTTACAAGAATTGAAGTAAGCGCATTTGGAAATTCGGGAGGACACAATGAGACGCTAACGTCTGTGATATTTCCGGCGAACCTTACCAGTATTGGCGGGTATGCTTTTCATGATGTTCCCGGATTAACGAACATAGATTTTTCTAAGTGTACGCAGTCTCTTACGATTGGAGAGTGGGCGTTTGCGGGGACGTCAGTTCAGTCAGTTACATTCCCGGAGAAGCTGGCTTCGATAGAGTCATATGCGTTTTTTCAGGATGAGTTCCTTACGTCCGTGGATTTTTCTAACTGTACGGGGTTAACTTCCATCGGAGGACTTAGCGCATTTGCGGCCACGGGAATTACCGAACTGACCATTCCCGACTGCGTGAAGCACATTGAAAACGGTGCATTTGGGAGTTGTGAAGATCTGACGTCTCTGAATCTGGGCAGTGTGGAGAGTATCGGAGTACAGGCATTTGAATATACGGGGATTACATCGCTGAACCTGCCGGATACGCTTTCAGAGATCGGGATGGGTGCGTTTTCCTTCTGTAAATCTCTGACCAGTATCGACTGGCCGCAAAATGAAAATTTTACGATTCTGACAGGGTTTGATAATTGTCAGGCACTTTCTGATGCGGAACTGGAAAAGGCATTGTCGGTAGATAGCATTACGGAATTAGGATATTCTGCGTTTGACGGGTGTTTTTTCCAGAATGTGACGATTCCATCGAATATTAAAACAATAGGAGCCAGTGCCTTTTCCGGATGTGCAAATATGGCGTCACTTACCATTCTGCCGGGTGTGAAAACGATTGGTCCGCATGCGTTCGAGGGATGTTGCGGACTGGCAGAGCAGAAGGTAGTCGTGCCTGCCACGGTAACGAAAATTTACGGCGGTGCTTTTGCAGACTGTACGAAGCAGTATGACCCGGCGGAAGGCGAGGAAGACTTTACCTACACAGGAATTATTGTAGAGTTTGCGAATCAGGATTTTAAACTAACGCCATATGATTCGGAAATGACGAGTCATGAGAGGGTAACTATCGGAGATGTGGATTATGAAGACCCCTTTGCCGGTATAGCGACAATCCGGGCATATGAGACGGATTCAGAAGGGAATCCGTCCATGCTGAAACAGTTTTACGAGACGCAGAAGGACGTCATGGATGGAGCCCAGAAAAGATATACCTTCGTAGCTCTGGACGGGACGGAACAGACATTTACCGTGTCAGGAACGATTCCTTCCGGTGCGAAGATAGTACTGTATCAGGATAATCAAGAAAAGACAGTGACGCTTAAGGATAATCAGTTTTCTGTAAAAGCAGATGCCGGATCAAAAGTGACGGCGGAAGTTTCTAAAGACGGATATTACAGCAAGCATTTTATCCGGGCGTCGCTTGACGGAGACTGGGATTTGGGAGAAATTGCATTTTCAGACGGAGACAAATTACCGATGAATCGTGTGATGGAGGTGGACTTTGGCGAGGCGGCGGTAAATAGTTTCCGTAATCTGGAAATCAGCCTGAAGGCAGGAGAACGGGAACTGAAAGAAGGAACGGATTATATCCTGCAATATCCAAGTGTGGTGCTGGAGGATACTGTTATCGAAGAAAATCTGACATTGACCGTAGATGCAGACGCCCTTGGATTTACAGGCGGAAGCGTAACCGCAGACCGCGAAACAGGAGTGTTTGAACTTCCGCTGACCGCATGGGGTAAACTGGAACTTACCGCAAGCGGTAAATTCGCCGGAGACAATCACATTCTTGTGTTTGATAAGGCAGGGAAGCTGGTCGGCAAGAGCAAAATCGCAAAGGATGGCTTTTATCTGACAAACGGACTGAAGGCGGGAACTTATACCGTGGTCGCATATAACGCCAACGATAACTTCTCGGTGGTAACATCCTTGGATGTTCTGGAGAGTATGGGGCTGACAGAAGGAATCGATTATGCGAAGGTAACTGCGGAGGTTTCCGATGGAGAGACGAATCCGGTGGAAATTACGGTTCCCCTGCTGAAAACAGACGTGTCCGGTATCCTAAATAAAGAGAAATGCTCGGTTGTTTCCGAGACGAGTTATGTGATTAGAGGACAGACTTTTGCAGTAAGAGTTTATTATGGTTTTGCAGAGGGTAAGAAGGGAACGGTATCAATTCTGCTTCCTGAGAATATGACGCTGAAATATGTCTGTTCAGAGACAGAACAGTTGGGAAAAGATGATTATACGGCTTCTGACAATACGGTTACGATAAATAAAACAAAGCAGACGGGCGTGTTCTATTTGGGGTTTTCCTGCAGCAAGGCAGGGACATACAGTCTTTCTGCAGGTGCAACGGTGGGAAAGACGACGGCACCAATCGGAAGCACCTCGTTTACTGTCTATGATTATGAGATTCGCCCGGCGGCGGGAGACTTGAACAGTCTGACGGGGAATAAAGTGACTGTCTGTGCAGCACCAAACCGTGATGTCACGCTACTGCTGGACGGGAAACCGGTGGGAAAAGGAAAAACCAATGGTCTTGGAAATGTGACATTTACCTATAATCTTCCGGACGATGCTCTTCCGGCACAGACATTTGAACTGACGGCAATCATCGGTAACGAACAGGTTTCTGCAAATGTTACCTATGCCAAAACAGTTGCGGCGTTAGAATCATGGAATTTTTATCAGACAAACCGTCTAGGTAGCCCTTATAATGGAGAATACCTGTATTCAGCGTCACAGTCCTTTGATCCTCCGACATTTTATTGGTATTTATTTAATGAGGAAGCAGACAATGCATGGACCGTATGTGCTGCATTTGTAGGCGGATCAGCACCGGAGAATGTAATCACTTATATGAAGACGCTGGACGGAACGGTACATACGATACCAATGCAGCTCTTCAAAACAGTTGAACTGACAGAAGGTGCAGGCTATCGGTTTAACTTTGCGGGAGAGATTATGCTTCCATCTGACGAAAGCAGAGTTGTTACAGAGGCACAGCTCCCGGAAGAGTTTTCCATCGATTGGGTAGATCGGGGAGAGGCATTCACTTATGACGCAGAAACAGCCGAAAAGAGCCAGAAAAAGGCGGCGGAGATTACGAATGAGAGAAATAAAAAGAGTGAAAAATTAGCAGAGACTATTGCGGAAACAAAGAATCGGTATATGGAAGAATATGCGAAAACGAACAATCTTACCTATACGGAGGACCCGAATTTCGATGTGTCCGAATATATTTTTGGTGCAAAGTACCGTGCGTCGGAAACCATGCCGGAGTGGTTCGCAAAACAAACGCCGGAGGTTCAGGCGGCGTTCTACAATGCGGAGAAAGCAATTGATGAAGTGCTGGAAAGTTTCTCCGAGATGATGGGATTGAAAAAGAACATCACGGAATATAGCTCATGGGAGGAAGTCTATGCGGATCTGGGCATTACGATGAAGGAGAATACACGCACAGCAGAGGAACTCCGGGCGGATGGTTTTGAGGTGTGCGAAAACGCAGACGGGACATTTATCGCATTTAAGGATTATGCGGAAGAATCGGCAGAAGTGCAGGAGGAATTCAAGCCTGTGGCACTTCGGGCGGTGGCAAATGCACTTATGAAAACAACGAACACTTCTCTGGCTCGGGAAGGCGGCGTAAGCGGCATTACCGGAGGATTCGCCTTTATAGACGCCAACGGAAACGAAATTGATTATAACGGAGAAGCTGCAGGTAATTTTGATCAGGGAGTCCGTAATGCATTTATCGGTGGTTTTGGAAATGCAACGGAGGCATTGAATCAGGTAATGCATCTGCCGGGCGTGACGGACAGTCAGTTGGCACTGAATATGACAGAGGGAATGTCCACAACCGTAGGACTTGTTGGGGCAGCAACAGGTATCGAAGGCGCAATGCAGGATACGGAAGCCTATGTGGACTATACAGTACGCGAGGCAGATATGCAGGGATACATTGACGAACTGAAGAGGTTTGAGGAACGCTACAAGGATAAACCGCTTTGCTCCAATGCGATTATGAGAGAACGCTTTGTGGCAATGGATCTTAGACTGTACATGGGGCTGGAAAAGGATCGCTACTATGCCAATTCCTGGGTAGGTTCAATCCTTACAATTGTCGGTGCAGCCGATAAAACACCGATAACTACCGGGTTGAGTGCCTTGTGGGACGGATCCTCCAACGCTACGGGTGTCCGCCGTGCTGCGGAGATTACAAGGCTTTCCGCTGAACTGGACAGGCTGACGAGGGAACGGAAGCAGAAGTGTAACGATACGGATATGGAACGCATTATGAAGAAGACCCAAAAGATTCAGCCGGTCATGGATCCGTCCGGTATTGTTTACGAGGCAGTGGAATCCAATACTCTTTCTGGTGTGACGGCAACCGTTTACTATGCGGACAACTCTGATGGAACCAATGCAGTTGTCTGGGATGCGGAGAATTATGAGCAGATAAATCCGCAGATTACGGACAACAGCGGAGTATTTGCATGGGATGTGCCGAACGGCTGGTGGCAGGTTCGCTTTGAAAAGGATGGGTATGAGGCAGCGCAGACCGAATGGATGCAGGTTCCGCCGCCGAGGATGGGATTGAAAGTTCCCATGAAATCAACGGAAAATCCAGTGGTTTCGTCGGTAGGAGCGTATCCGGATTATATAGAAGTAATCTTTAGCCAGTATATGGATACTGAAAAAGAAATCATACTTCCAGAAGGCATGACCGGTATGTGGCAGTCCGTTGACAGTGGATATTCAAAGGTATTGCACATTACAAAGGCGGGCGGTTTCCAAAAAGGCAGTAAGGTTTCCTTTACCCTTGACGGTGCACAGAATTATACCGGAAAAGCACTTGCTTCTTATAATAGCGGGGAACTGACTGTTTCGGCCCGTCCAGCAGAAATTGTTTTGAATTATGAAAGCATTATTTTGGCGAAAGCCGGTACGGAGAAGGGAATTTCAGTACGGGTAAAGGATTCGGAAGGAAACTACATGGAAGGTGTTACTGTGGAGGCTGAGCTTGGAAATACATTGACTGCTACACTGATTTCCGGTTCAGAAGTCACGGATGCGGATGGAAAAGTTGTTTTTACGGCAAACGCTTTACTGCCGGGATATACAGATATTACGCTACGGGTAGCACGTACAAGCCTTGAAAAGACGCTTACACTTCGTGTGGCGTTAGAGGAAAGCCGCCCGAAGCGTCCTACAGCGGTAATTGGAGAAATACAATTTGACGAAAATTCTCCGAAGGAAAACTATATTACGGTAAAAAGCGGAGAACAGCTTGTAATTTCGGCTGAGGAGAACGTGACCATTTATTACACGGTGGATGATTCCTGTCCTTGTCAGAACAGTGCAAACCGGAAAATCTATACCGATCCGATAACCATTACGGAAAATGCAAAATTCCGTATTGCGGCATATAAGGACGGTATGGATTACAGCGAACGGCTGAATATCACGGTGACGGTAGACGATACGCACCAGCACGATTATAACAGCAAGTGGAAATCAGACTCAGACAACCATTGGCACGAATGCTCCTGCGGCAGCATCGCAGACAAAGCAGCTCACGATATGGAAACAAAGAACGCTAAGGATGCAACTGCAACGGAAAAAGGCTACACCGGCGACAAAGTGTGCAAAGTATGCGGTTATACTGTAAAGGGCAAAGAGATTCCGGTTTCGGGAACAACAAAGCCGACCAATCCGACAAAACCGGATGGAAATAAGGGAGAGGAAATCCCGGCTACAGGAACGACAAAGCCTACAGAGCCGACCAATCCTAACGGAGATGGGAATGGAAATACCAACAGTCCTCAGACAGGCGATAACAGTAATCTGTGGCTGTGGTTTGCAGTGCTGTTCCTATCTGCTGGAATGCTGATCGGAACAAGTGCGTATTCCAAGAAGAAAAAGTATTCTAAGTAAGCCGTTCCGACTGATTTCGATAGGGAAATCAGCAAAGATTTTACATCATTGAATATTGTTAGAAAAAGACGGCTGAGCTACTAATCATATTGAGAAGGAGAAAGAATTAAAAATGAACGCAATTATGGTATGGAGATCAAAATGAAAAGGGTATTAAAAATGCTTCCGGAGGTTTTCAAAAGACAAAAAGGTATATAGCAACACAGGAGGCGGGCTGTACTTATGCAAGTGAGTTACAGCTCGCTTTTTGTGTGCTTTGACTTATATCCCCGTCATATCGCCCCTGCACTTATGCTGCAACGCACACCGCCGCAGGCCGACCAAGACCGGAAGGACGAGCCTGTTTTCGGGGCTGGTATACTGTCCCGACTGCGGTGCAAAACTGCATTTCTCAGCCGCCAAAAGCATGATGTGAAATCAGGAGCATTTCCGCTGTGTCAATTACAAATCGGGACGGGGAAACTGCACCCGGAGCTTGTTTCGGAATGGTCGGAAAAGAATTTACCGCTTACACCTGATGAATATCGTTACAAATGTATTGAATTAGCAATGATATGGCATTATAATAAAAGAAAAAGAAATGGAGGTATCTAAAATGGCAAGTACAATTCAAATCAGGGTAGACGATGATTTAAAGAGTAAATCAGATCAGCTTTTTAAGGATCTTGGAACAGATACAACGTCTGCAATAAGAATGTTTTTAACACAGGCTGTTGCATATAACGGATTCCCATTTGAAATAAAAAGAACAGTGCATAATCCATATACATCTATGATAGAAGATGAGATGCTTCAAAGACTGGAACAATCCAGAGAATCTTCAAAAAATGGAAATTATAGAAATGCGGATGATGTGATTTCAGATATGAGAGAAAAATAAGCAAGCGGCGAAGAATGTGCTTGATGATTTTGAGGATACTGTAGAACTGTTAAAACATGTAGCAGGAAGTATGAAAACATGTGATAATCCACGCTTACAGAGTCTGGGATACCATCGAATAAATTTTCAAAAGCACAGATATTTCATGCTGTACAGAATAGAAGATGATGTTGTATATGTGGATGACATTTTCCATGAGTTACAAGATTATGAAAACAGAATGATATAAATTGAATATTAACGATGAAAAGATCATTTACCGTAAAATCGTAGATGGTCTTTTTTATCCTTTGACGATGAAGGAAATCAGATGGTGAAAGGTGCTGGTATGAAACTGAACCACTATAAGAGAGAAAAAAATAAAACGAAGGAATTCCTCGAAAATTGAGAATTACATACGTTAAATTCTTTGCATCAGGTATATATTTTGAAAAGTTATCTGGTTATACTGACAATATCAAAAGGCAGAACTGTTAGAATGAGGTAAGCAGATGGATACAGCACGGAGAATAAAGTTAATTCGGATGATTGAAAAGATAGAGAAAAATCCAAAATTCAGTAGTAAAATTTGTGTGAGAAATGCATCTGAATTTATAGCAGAAAAACGGCAGAAAAAATGAATGGCACCAATCAGAACAGGAGCTAAAAGGAGTAGAATATGTTATCATTATTATTTGCAATTTGTATGATCTGGTTTATTGGAAAATTCTTTATATTTGGTATAAAAACATCGTGGGGAATTCTGAAATTGCTCTGTACAGTAGTATTCTTTCCCGTTATCTTAATTGGTATGGTTGTTGGTGGACTGATGTATATTGCATTTCCACTGCTGATCATCGGTGGAGTCATCGCAGTGTATGTAAAGAAGAGAGGCAGTGGACCATAAATAGGTTCGCTGCCTTGCTTTTTCGCACTTATTTCTGTTTCTCTTTTTCTTCTCGGAACAATTCAATGTTCAGTCCCTGTTCTCCGGCTGTCTTATCAACCCAGAGATTCAGGGAATCTATTGCCAGAGAAATCTCATCCAACTTATTGCTGATAAAAGCAAAATCCCTGATTTCATCGTCGCTGATTTTACCGTCACGGGCAATCTGGATCAGGCGTGTAGTCAGAGGATTGATTTCATTTAAACTGGCAATGGTTTCCAGGATTATATTGGATAAGTCGGTAACTTCGACTTCCGGAACATAGCGATGTCCGATTTCACACTTATGAGAGCAGTAATAGTTACAGAGATCCGGTCGTCTGTAAGCGTCGGCCATCTGGATAATATCGTAAGGTGTAGGCTCTTGTATTTCATATTCAAATTTTTCAATTTTAGAATCAGAAACAGCAGTCATTTTTTCACTGGCTTCTGATCTTGTAAGACCGGCTTCTTCCCGGCAAATCTGATAAATTGTCTTATTTTCTCTCGTAGATTGTTTCCCCATGAGAATAACCTCCCTGTATATCGCAAAACATGAGGATTATCGGGTGGTAAGTCCACATGCTGTACGTCTATTTCCTTTATGAATTTCATTATACTTGAAGCATCAAGAAACAACAAGAGATAACAGGAAGGAGCAAGTTATATGCTTTTGTGGCAAGAAAACAGCACATATGATACAGAAGCAGATAAAAGAAGGCTGCGAAACATATGGCATGATAATAAGCAAGATATGGACAGCTTGTATTGGGCGAACAAAAAGAAATTCAAGAAGTAAAAAATGCATACGGAGCATATGCACAGATAAGCGTAATCAATCCGTATGATATAGAAGAATTGAAACGAATCCATGCAATTATGACGAAATATCTGGTAGATGAATCGGGATGTTTTCGACATGGAGAAGAAGGTGTGTTCAATGGAGAACAGTGTATTTTTATGGCACTGCCGGCAAGATTGGTGCCACAACTTATAGATGAGCTGTTTGCTTGGATGAATCGTGTGCAAGGTGAAGTACATCTGTTGATTTTAGCAAGTGTATTTCATTATGAATTTGTGTTTATCCATCCATTTTCAGATGGAAATGGGCGAATGGCAAGATTATGGCACACATGTCTTTTGTCAAAATGGAAGTCAGTTTTTCAATATATTCCAATTGAAAGTCAGATAGAAAAGTTTCAGGATGAATATTATAATGCAATAGTAAAGTGTCATATCAATGGGGATTCGAATGTTTTTATTGAATTCATGTTGAAACAGATTGATAAAATATTGGAAGAGATATTATTAAGAGCAGATGAACAGGATGAGCATGTAACAGAATATGTAAAAAAATTATTGAATGTTATGGAATACGAAGTGCCATATACAAGCACTGTTTTGATGGAAAAACTCGGACTTAAGTCAAAGGAAACTTTTCGCAAAAATTACATGAATCCGGCTATGCAACTTCAGTTGGTACAAATGACAATTCCAGAAAAACCGAAAAGTAGAAACCAAAGATATATAAGAAGATGATAACATGAAGAGAGCCGCAACATTTCGCATTATAATCTACACAGCCAGTATTGTAGAGGGGGTATCGCTCAATCATCTAATCTGATGATTGAGCGACACCCCCTTTTTGATTGAAATTTATGACAAAATGTTGGAATAGTGTTTAGATTATTTCAAGGCATATTTGAATTTATCGCCTCTTACCACTTGTTTTGAAATATGTAATGGGGTTCCATTGCTATCATATACCATGTCTTCAATTAACATCAAAGCAGAACCTCTTGGAACATCTAAAAGTTCTGCTTCTTCTGAAGAAGCATAGCACAGCTCGATGGTTTTGCTACCTGTTAATGGGCGGATGTTATATTCATTTTGTAAAATCGCATAAAGTGAACCATTCAGATTTTTTGTCTGAAGAGAATCAAAAGCAGTAGTGAACCAGGTGGTTTCCATACAAATTGCGATATTGTCTACATATCTTAATCTTTCGATTTTTAAGAGAGATTCATTCCCGCTTAAATTAAAAAAATGTTGTTGTCCTTTTGTTGGCATTTCATGTGACAAAAGTATGGTCTTTGTGGTGAGTGTTTGCCCCATTAATCGAACGTTATCGGTAAAACTTAAGAAAGAAGAATTGTTCTGTCTGGTTGTTGCTGAGGATACAAAAGTTCCCTTTCCATGTGCTTTTTCGAGCAGACTTTCCTGGACAAGTATAGAAATAGCTTTTCTTACAGTACTTCGACTTACTTTGTACATATCGCTCAATTCGAATTCGGAAGGGATTTTCTCTCCTTGTTTGAATTTTCCTTCATATATATCATAACGTATCTGATCGGCCAACTGATCGTATAAAGTTTTGCTAATAGATGTGTTGAGTTGTTCCATAATAAACATACCTCCGACTTATAAATGATAAGTTTATATGTATATTATAGCAAATAAAAATTGTAAATCAAGATGTATGTAGATGTATTTTGAAAAAACGTATATTTTGATAAAAAATGCATAAAACAAACTATGTTGTATTGTAATGTATTCATAAAATGAAAAATACGGGTTTACAAGAGTACAAAATCAATGGTATGATTTATTCAGAAACAAGATGTATGCAGACGTCATAATACAAGTTGAGGTGTCAACGGAATAGGAAGGAGAAAAAAGAATGAGAAAGTTTTTGTTAGCATCCCATGCGTATCTGGCCAAGGGAATGAAGTCATCATTGGAATTAATCCTGGGTGAACAGGAGTGTGTGGATGTATTGTGTGCATATACGGATGAACAATATGACATCAAAGTGGAGATTGAAAAGAAACTTACAGCACTTCAGCCGGAGGATGAGTTGATTGTAATTACGGATCTGTTTGGAGGAAGTGTAAATAACGAATTTACATCGTTACTTACTAATACAGATAAAAAGATTTATCTGATTTCTGGAATGAATCTTGCGTTGGTTATGAACCTGGTTGTGAATAAAGATGAAGATGCAGATCTGGAATCAATGATCAAAGACTGTATAGAAGAATCAAAGGGTATGATGATTTACTGTAATGATCTTTTAAAACAGGAAGATGTTGTTGATGAAGATGATTTTTAATTTATAAAGGAGGATATGAGCATGGTACTAATGACAAGAGTGGATTGTAGATTGTTACATGGACAGACAGCGGTTTCATGGACATCAGGACTTGGAGCAGACTGCATATTAATTGCAAATGATTCAGTGGCTACAGATGATTTGAGAAAAACGACAATGAAACTCGCAAAACCAGCAGGAGCAAAGCTTGTAATCAAGAATATTGAGGATTCAATTACGGCTCTTAAAAGTGGCGTGACAGACAAATATAAACTTTTTATTGTTGTTGAATCTATTGAAGATGCTGCAAAACTTGCACTTGCAGTTCCAGCAGTGAACAAAGTAAATCTTGGACTTGTGAAAGCAAAAGAAGGAACACGTAATATTTCAAAATCTATCAATGTTCTTCCAAAAGAAGAAGCGTTGATTCGTGAGATGGCAGATGCAGGAATTGAAGTAGAAATCAGACAGGTTCCAAATGACAAAAAAATTAATGCAGTAAATGCATTGTAATATGAAGAAAAGAGGATAAGACAATGATCAAAGTATTATTGATATTTTTGATTGCCTGTTTCGGATATAGTGATTATTTTACTGGAAAATCACTTCAGACACGTCCATTGGTTTTAGGACCTCTGGTAGGACTGGCAATGGGAGATTTACAGACAGGATGTGTGATCGGAGCTACTATGGAGCTCGCACTTATGGGAGCTGTTGGAGTAGGAGCTGCACTCCCACCAGAAGTTGTATCAGGTGGAATTCTTGGAACAGCTTTTGCAATTGCAGGACATAAAGATGCAGGAATGGCAGTGGCATTAGGTCTTCCAATTGCGATGTTGGTAATGTTATTAAGAAACTTCCTTTTTATTGCGATTGTACCACTTTTTGCAAATAGAGCAGATCAGTATGCTGAGAAAGGTGATATCAAAGGAGTATCAAGAATGCATTGGTATGGTGGAATCTTTGGAATGTACCTTCCAATGGCGATTCTTGTAGCTGTAGCATATTATCTGGGAAGTGGTGTTATGGAGAACATTCTGGATGCTATTCCACAGTTTGTGCAGGATGGACTTACAATTTCTGCGGGAATTCTTCCGGCACTTGGATTTGCAATTCTGTTAAGAATGATTTTAAATAAGAAAATTGCAGCATTTTTAGCTATTGGATTTGTAATGACAGCATATTTAAGCCTTCCGGTATTGGGAGTAGCAATTATGGCTGTAAGTATTGTAGCACTTATGACATTCGGTGGAGTTGGTGATGCAAAACCAGTTGCAGCTGGAGGAATGGAGGTAGATGAAGATGACGACTTCTAATAATGAAACTAATTCAGAGATTACAAAAAAAGACTTGAGAAAAGTGTTCTGGAAATCTCTTCCATTTGAGATCTCATGGAACTACGTTAGACAGGATCATATGGGATTTGCCTATTCTATGACTCCAGTTATTGAGAAATTATACAAAACAAAAGAAGACAGAAAAGAAGCACTGGAAAGACACATGGAATTTTTCAACATTACAGTATATTTTTCCACTCTCGTATTAGGAATCGTAACTGCAATGGAAGAAAAAAGAGCGAAAGATCCTAACTTTGATACATCATCTATTAACAATGTAAAAGCTAGTTTGATGGGACCTCTTTCGGGAATTGGTGATTCCATTTTCCTTGGAACACTTCGAATTATTGCAGCTGGTATAGGAGCTTCACTGTGTATGAATGGGAATCCATTCGGTGCAATTCTATTCCTTCTTTTATACAATATCCCTGCATTTGCTGTGCGTTATATTGGCATGATGAAAGGATATGAACTGGGAACAACACTTCTTGAAAAGATACAGAAATCTGGAATGATGGATAAAGTAACGAATATGACTGGAATTGTAGGTCTTATGACAATTGGTTCCATGATAGCTACAATGGTTAGTGTAAAAGTTCCACTTACGTTTGGATCAGGCGATGGAGTGACAGAACTTCAGGGAATTCTGGATTCTATTATGCCATGCTTACTTCCGGTATGTGTGACAGCATTGATTTACTGGCTTCTTGGTAAAAACGTAAAGACTACATGGATCTTGCTTGGTATTATCGTAGTTTCAATTATTTGTGCTTTCTTCGGAATCTTAGGGGGGTAATGTAAGAATGGATTTAGGAAAGACGATTTTTATCTCTGATATGGATGAAACCCTGTTTGATGATGATAAACAGATATCTGCTAAAAACAAAGAAGCAATTGTTGATTATCAGAAAAAAGGTGGACTCTTCACTGTTGCAACAGGAAGATCTATTATAGGTTTTCGTCCTTATCAGGATATGCTGAATATCCAGGCACCCGTAATTCTATATAACGGAAGCTGTATATATGATTATCAGAAAGAAAAAATAGTATGGGTTCGTTGGTTACCGCAAGAAATCAAAATTTATATTCAAAAACTGGTAGATGAGTTTCCCAAACTTGGAATGCAGGTCATGACAGAAACAGGGATTTATTCGTATCACCCAACACCTGTATTTAAGGCGTATTTGAAAAGAGAATCCATAAATTATACAGAAGTAAAATCAATCGATGAAATGCCAGACGGTTGGATTAAGGCTGAGATGACAACAGATCTTGTTGATCAGAAACAATTTGATAAATTTCTTACTTTGACAGTGCCAAAAAATGTTCGATGTCTGGCAACAGGAACGTATTCGAGAGAGATTGTAGGCGCAGATGTATCAAAAGGTGATGCTGTGATACGCTATCGAGAACTTTTAGAGCATAGCGAAAAAATTATTTGCTGTATCGGAGATCATAATAATGATTATGAAATGATAAAAGTTGCAGATGTAGGAATTGCTGTAGAGAATGCGTTAGAGAAAATAAAAAATGTGGCAGATTGGATTGTGACAGATAACAATCATGATGCGGTTGCAGTAGCAATCAAGGAGTTAGAACAATTAGAAAAGGAGAAGAATGAAATGGAAATCAGAGAACTTATTGAAAAAGTAATTAAAGATATGGAAGCAGACGGAGGTCTTAAGAGTGTTGTATGGGTTGCAGCTGGAGGATCTCATGATGGACATTATGCAGCACAGTACTTTATGGATCGCGAATCTACAGCTGTACGTTCTCAGCAGATTACAAGCAGTGAATTTGTATATGCAGCACCAAAATGTGTAGGCAAAAATACAATTGTTGTTCTTACTTCTATGAGAGGAACAAAAGAAACAATCGAAGCTGCAAAAATTGCAAAACAGCTTGGAGCAGTTACAATTAGCCAGTATGTGGATGAGTCTGAACTTACAAAAGTGTGTGATTACAATGTTCAGTATGGAAGCATCTGGGAAGATGATAAAGATCAGAGCAAAACCAATGCAGGAAATGCACTTCGCATGGCGATGGCAATTGTAGATATTGTAGAAGGATATGACAATTATGCAGATGCTATGGATGCATTTACAAAAGTTCAGCCAGCATATGTGAAAGCTCGTGAATACTGCAGACCATTGGCTGAAAAATGGGCAGAACAGATGAAAGATGAAAAATGCATCACTGTACTTGCAAGTGGTCCGGCATATGGATCTGGACATATTTTCTCAACATGTAATATTCTTGAAATGCTTCAGATTCAGTCTCCAACATTTAACAGCTGTGATTTCTTCCATGGTCCTTTTGAGATTACAGACAAAAATAAGCCGTTTTTCCTCCTTGTGGCTGATGGAAGAACAAGAAAAGCAGATGAGAGAGCAATTACATTTATGAACAAATATGCTGGAGATAAAGTATACATATTAGATGCAAAAGAATTAGGATTAAATAACCTGAAAGATTCTGTTGCAGAATACTTCAATCACCTTCTTTTCACACCAATTTTAAATAATGTATATATGAAAGCATTATCAAAAGCAACAGGAATTGATTACACAACACGTAGATACATGTGGAAAGTAGAATACTAAAAATATTCAAATAAATTTAATGTCGGGAAAACAGGCAGTGCAATCTTGTGATTGTTCTGCCTGTTTTCCTGTAGTCAAGATTAAAATAAAAGAAATTAACTCAAAAACTTAACTTTAACATTAATTACGAAACATAGTTATTCAAAGAAAGTATTCCCTTGAGATAATGCATATATTGAAACAGAGGTTGACTCTTTTCGAAAGGACAGATATGATAAATATATCGAGAATGGGGCTGCTTGCTGTAGTATAAAGCAGACGGAATCTGACAGTGAGACGCTGCAAATCAGAAAAGTGGGGACTTTAAGATGGAAATAATGGATGTTATAAAATATAATGGAAGGCCGGATGTCTTCGCATGGAAATATCCGGGTGAAGAGCTTGGAACATGGTCGCAGCTGGTAGTTAATCAGTCACAGGAAGCCGTGCTTGTAAAAGGTGGAAGTGTGGCAGATGTGTTCGGGCCCGGAACGCATACATTGGATACAAAGAATATTCCGATTCTGAATAAGATTATCAATCTTCCGTTTGGCGGGAAATCTCCGTTCAAGGCAGAAGTATGGTATATCAATAAAGGATATTACCTGGATATTAAGTGGGGAACACCAACGCCGATTCAGATTCAGGATCCAAAGTATGGAATATTTATTCCGATACGCTCGAATGGAGCATTTGGAATTCATGTAGCAGATTCGGTGAAGTTTTTGACAAAACTTGTGACGACCATGAATGTTTTTGATGCAGAGACTGTAACGAAGTATTTCAGAAGTCTGTATGTGACGAAGATAAAGGATACGATTTCTTCATATCTGCTTCACAGAAAGATCAGTATTCTTGAGATGAATGCGTACATAGATGAAATTTCACAATATATGAAGGAGACAATCTGTCCGATAATGGAAGAGTATGGACTGGAACTGACTTCATTTTATGTAAATGAAATCAGCACACCGGAAGATGATCCGTCTGTGGAAAAACTCAAGGAGGCTTTATCCAAGCGTGCGGAGATGGAGATTATAGGCTACAATTATCAACAGGAGAGATCCTTTGATACGTTGGAAAATGCGGTCAGTCACGGAAATGCAGATGCAGGTTCTGTGATGGGAGCCGGAATGGGTCTTGGAATGGGATTCGGTGTTGGAAGAGAGATGGGAAACCAGTTTTCTTCTATGGCACAGAATATAGATTTGCGTGGCGGATATAGAAAATCAAAATTCTGCCCGCAGTGTGGGAGCAAAGTCCTGGCGGATGCAAAGTTCTGTTCCGAGTGTGGAAGCCGGCTTATAAGCAAAGAGAGACACTGTCCACAGTGTGGAACTGTGTTGGAAGGAAATCAACGTTTTTGTCCGGAATGTGGAAAACGATTAGATGAGGAGGAAATATAAAATGTTGATCATGAAAAAGATTCTGTCAGTTGTGGGGATTACCGGAGGAACATTTTTTCTTCTGGTTGCAGCAATCTGTGTGGAAGAATGGTTCTCTGATCCGGCATATGCAGCGGATATGGAAATTTCGGGATTGATTATGTGCATTGTTCTTGGAATTTTCGGGGTGATCCTGATTGTGCTCGGGATCCAGACACTCCGTCTGCAAAAGCTGTATCGAGAATATAAAGAGATTGCAGAAGCTTCGCAGGATGGATTTATCCCGGATATGGCAGCGATTCTTAGCCAGCCGGAGGATAAAGTGCGTCGAAATCTTGAAAAATTGTGTAAAAAGAAATATTTTAACGATGCTTATGTGGATAACAAGGCAAAGTTATTTGTTCGAAAGGATCAGATGAATCAGAAGATTGGTAACCCCTCTTTTACAAAGACGGTCAAACAGACAGATGCAGAACTTATTACTGTAAAATGTAAGGGATGTGGTGGTATCAACAAAATTCAAAGAGGAGCCGTGGGCGAGTGTGAGTATTGTGGTTCGCCGATCAGCGGGGAATAATAAAAGAAAGACCTATTGTGGAACCATTATCCACGATAGGTCTTTCAAAGTGAAACTGTAAATACTATTGCTGCAGTAACTGTAGCACCGAAAGCCCCCATTACTTCCGAATTCGCTTCAGCATACACACCAAACTGTCTCTGGTAATCGGCTAATTTTTCCTTTGCATTGGTAAAACAAATTTATTGATTTGATTAATGGAGTGTAGTATAGTGAGAGTAAGAAATTCTTAAAGCTGATACTATATTTATAGGAGAATTTAAATGCTTCAAATACAACACATAAAAAAAGAGTACCGGACGGGAAGTCTGGTACAGAAGGCTCTGGACGATGTGAGTCTGAATCTGAGAGATAATGAATTCGTAGCAATCTTAGGTCCCAGTGGTTCCGGCAAAACCACGCTTCTGAATATTATCGGAGGACTGGACCGCTACGATAGCGGAGATCTTATCATCAATGGCATTTCCACAAAAAAATATAAGGACAGAGACTGGGATTCGTACCGTAATCATACGATTGGTTTTGTATTCCAAAGCTACAATCTGATTCCGCATCAGACGGTGCTTGCAAATGTTGAGCTGGCACTGACAATTTCGGGAGTCGGGAAGGAAGAAAGAAGAAAGCGTGCAATGGATGCACTGGAGAAGGTGGGTCTTGGGCAGCAGCTTCATAAGAAGCCGAACCAGATGTCGGGAGGGCAGATGCAGAGAGTCGCAATTGCAAGAGCGCTGGTCAATGATCCGGAGATCCTGCTTGCAGATGAGCCGACCGGGGCACTGGACAGTGACACCAGTGTGCAGGTCATGGATCTTCTTAGAGAGGTAGCGAAAGACCGTCTAGTCGTTATGGTCACACATAACCCGGAACTGGCAGAGCAGTATGCGACCAGGATCGTCAATCTGAAAGATGGAAAGATCCGTTCGGACACAGATGAATATATTGTGGAAGAGGAAAATCTGGCACCGCCGGAGCATAAGAATATGGGGAAATCTTCCATGTCTTTTCTGACGGCATTGTCACTGAGTTTTAATAACTTAAGGACAAAGAAAGCAAGAACCCTTCTGACTTCTTTTGCAGGATCTATTGGAATTATCGGAATTGCACTGATTCTGGCTCTTTCAAATGGCGTCAACGCTTATATCCGGTCCATTGAGGAGGAGACATTGTCTGAATATCCACTGCAGATACAAAGTACCGGATTTGATCTCACTTCTATGATGGTGGGTATGAATGGGGATCCCGGAAGCAGTGATGATAAGAAAAGTGGAAAAGATAAAGATAAGGTAAAGGTCATGCAGGTAGTCACCAATATGTTTTCAAAGATGGATTCCAATGACCTTGGTGCTTTGAAAAAATATCTGGACAGTGGTGAATCTAAGATTCATGACTATACAAAAGCAATAGAATATTCTTACAATGTGATGCCGCAGTTGTTCCGACAGGACGGTGACAATGTTCGTCAGGTCAATCCGGATCAGTCGTTTTCCTCATTGGGACTTGGTGCATCGTCAGGTTCGAACAGCTTGATGTCCTCCATGATGAGTACCAATGTGTTCTTTGAGATGCCGGAAAATATGGATCTCTATGAAGGACAGTATGATGTAAAAGCCGGAAGATGGCCGAAAAAATATAATGAATGCGTTCTTGTACTGACGCCGGATGGTTCTATGAGCGACTTCTTATTATATACATTGGGACTCAGAGACCAGGTTGAACTCGATGATATGATTAAGCAGTTCATCAACGAAGAGACGATAAAAACGCCTGAAAACATTGGAACTTATACTTATAATGATATTTTGGGAAAGACATTTAAACTGGTAAATGCTTCAGATTATTATGAATATGACGATCAATATCAGGTGTGGAAAGACAAAACTGACAATGCGGATTACATGAAAAAACTGGTCGAAGACGGTGAGAATGTAAAAATTGTGGGAATTGTACAGTCAGCTGAAGATGCGAAGGCTTCATCACTGACACCTGGAATTAACTATACTTCAGATCTCGTAAATCATGTGGCAGAACAGGCAAAAGACAGCGAGATTGTAAAACAGCAGCTTGCGAACCCGAATGTAAATGTATTTACCGGGGAAGAATTTGGCAATACAGATGGGAACAATGGATTTGACATGAATTCTCTGTTCAGTATAGATGAGGATGCCCTGAAAAACGCATTTGGTTTTGACAGCAGTGCCATGAACAATCTTGGAAGTTCCATGGATCTGTCGGGACTTGATCTTTCCAAGGCATTTCAGATGGACGGAAATTCTATGGATTTGTCCGGTATGGTGAATCTGGATCAGGTAGAAATCAACATGGGCAATATGCCACAGATGAATCTGGGGGATATTCTTACGAATCTGGATGTACAGGTCAATGCGGATGGCATGCAGAAAATGTTAATTAGCCTTTCGGAAGGGTATCAGGAATATGTAAAGAGTCATCCGGAAGCAGATTATTCCAATCTTGGAAATCAGATTGCAGAATATCTGACTTCCGATCAGGCAAAGACCATTATTCAGAAATATTTGAAAGACATTCTGAAAAATAACGGAGAAGTTACGATTACACTAGAGCAGATTAAGGAACTGTTGACCAGCGTGATGAGTGATTTTCAAAGCTGGCTTGTAGAGAAGAACGCTAATCCGGGCGCAGAGGAATTTGGAATGTACTTCCAGCAGTATCTACAGACCGGGCGTGCCAATGCAATTGTAAATAAATGGGCCAATGAAATATTTGGAGATATAGATTTCAACATTTCCAGTGACACACTGCAAGCTATGGCGAAAGAACTGGCAGAAGGTTATACTGCATATGCAAAGGAAAAGAATTATGCAGATCCGACAAAGATGGCAGAGAATTTTGTGAATTATATAAAGACAGATGACGGAAAGAGGCGCCTGAATCAGGGACTTTCAGAAGCAATCAATATAGACAGCCTCCAAAAGCAGATCGGTACCGCCATGGGTAATTACATGGGGCAGGTCATGGGTGCATATACAGGTGCCATTTCTCAGGCAATCAGTACACAGATGACATCCGTTATGAGTCAGGTGACTACGCAGCTTGCCGGTGGACTTGAAAAGGTGATGACATCTGCCATGAGCCGGATTGGAGAAAATCTGCAAAAAGCACTGGGAGGCTCTATGAACTTTAATGCCGATGCATTTGCAAATGCTTTCCGGTTCAATATGACGGAAGATGATCTGACGGAACTTATGATGTCGATGTCTGGGACACAGAGCGCTTCCTATGATAATAATCTGCAGCAGCTCGGATATGCAGATTTCAGTCAGCCGAGTTCCATTTCCATTTATCCAAAAGACTTTGATAACAAAGAAAAAGTGGTAGAGGTTCTGGATCATTATAATCAGAAAATGGAAGATGAGGGAAAAGAAGAACAGGTGATTTCTTATACGGATATTGTAGGAACGATGATGTCATCAGTGACTACCATTATCAATACAATCAGCTATGTACTGATTGCATTTGTGGCAATTTCCCTGCTCGTATCATCGATCATGATTGGAGTTATTACTTATATTAGTGTACTGGAACGAAAGAAAGAGATTGGTATTTTAAGAGCCATTGGAGCATCCAAAGGAAATATCTCGCAGGTATTTAATGCAGAGACATTTATCATCGGACTCTGTGCCGGACTTATCGGTATCGGACTGACGCTTTTGATATTGATTCCGGGAAATATGCTGATACATGTACTTGCAGACAATAACCGGGTCAGTGCAATCCTTCCAATCGCACCGGCGATCGTACTGATTCTTTTAAGTGTGGTGCTTACCTTACTTGGCGGATTGATTCCTTCAAGGAAAGCTGCCAAGAGTGATCCGGTGACCGCACTTCGAACAGAATAATGAAAAATAAAAGTTTACATGGTAAAAAGTTTTGTGATAAACTAAATGTCGGATTGTAAATTTGCGGTGCAGAGGAAATTCCCTGCACCGTATCTGTATTTTTAGAAAGACGAGGGATAACTATGCCAATAGGAGTTATTATCAATGCCCTGTCGGTTGCTGCCGGTGGTGTGATCGGGGCATTATTCGGGCATAAACTACCTGAAAAATTTAATTCGGAGCTTACCAAGATTTTTGGAGTCTGCTCAATGGGAATGGGAGTTAGTTCCATCGGGCTTATGAAAAATATGCCTGCCGTTATTTTTGCAGTGATTATCGGAACTGCATTTGGTTTGGCTATTAATCTTGGAGGAATGATTAATAGTGGAGCGGTTTGTATGGAGAAACCGGTGGGAAAATTATTTCCAAATAAGAATGAATCTATGTCCAGAGAAGAATATATGTCCATGCTTGTGACAATTATCGTACTGTTTTGTGCCAGTGGGACAGGAATCTATGGTGCATTGGATTCGGGAATGAGTGGGGATCATACGATTCTGATTTCCAAGTCGATTCTGGATTTCTTTACTGCGATGATTTTTGGAGGAACATTGGGGATGGTGATTGCAGCGGTTGCAATTCCGCAATGTGTGATTTTCCTTATTATATTCGCAGCAGCGAAATTTATCTTTCCACTGACCACACCGGATATGATTGCAGACTTTAAAGCATGTGGCGGCTTTCTGCTTCTGGCTACCGGTTTCCGGATTGCAAAGATTCATGATTTTCCGGTTGCAGATATGATTCCGGCTATGGTGCTTGTGATGCCGGCGAGCTGGTTCTGGGTAAATATGATAGTACCGGTACTGTAAAGTAGTGGATAATAAAATATGTTTCATAGTATATTTCAGAATTAGAAGAAAATGGAAAGGTATGCAATGAACGGATATTTTTGTGTATTAACTACAATTGATTTTTTCGTTTTATGTTTTATGTGTATTCTCACATATTTGAGCGAAACGCTTAGTAAAAAACAAAAGCGTGGTTTCTTTCTTGCCTTTGTTCTGATCGCAGGGATTTCCGTACTGGAAGTCATTACTTTTGTAGTGGATGGTCTGCCTCCGGGGTACCGCTGGCTGAATATTACTGCTAACTATCTTGGCTTTGGTCTGTCACCGGCTGTGTGCATCTGTCTTGTATATGTCCTGGACAGGAAAACAGCCCTGCGGCGTGAGATCAGAACGGCGGTGCGTATTGAAATCGGATATTTGATTTTTCTTTTTGTTACGATTCCATGTGGAATGGTATTTTCCGTGAGCGCGGATAATATTTATTCACGTGGTCCGCATTTTTATATATATATCGTCATGTATTTTGGGGCAATCTTATATCTTTCTGCATCTACGGTCATTACCGCCAGGGAGTTTCAGAATCGCAGCAGACTTCTGATCTATCCACTTATTCTTTTCGTGATGGCGGAAACGATCATTCAGGTTGCTCTTCCCGAACTTCATGTTACCTGGTTATGTGTTACGTTGCTATCGGTATTGTATTTTATCTATTGCAGCGAGATGTGGAATCAGTTGGATGCACTTACAGGGCTTTTGAACCAGAACAGCTATCTGAAGCAGACAGGTGGGGTGAGGTGCAAAGGAGGAGTGCTGGTCGTGTTTGATGTGGATGATTTCAAACAGATCAACGACCAATACGGGCATATACAGGGAGATCTTTGTCTTGCAGGAATCGCAGAATGCATCAAAAAATCTTATGCAAACTTTGGATATTGCTATCGTATAGGTGGTGATGAGTTTTGTGTTCTTCTGAAAAACGGTGGCAACGAAGGAAGGTGTAAACAAGAATTTTTGCAGAGACTGCAAGAAAAACGAGGGGAGATTGCATTTTTACCTACGGTATCCTATGGATCAGCCCCGTTTTCCGGAGAGGATATTGTTAAGGTTAAAGACAGAGCTGACCAGGATATGTATCAATATAAAAAAGAACGTAAGAATCGGAAAAGATTATCCTAAAAAGAGTTTATATTAGAATAATTATAGAAGATAAGGTGAAATAATTGAAGAATGCAAATGGTTATAATGAGTCGGACATCAGAAAAGACTACCACAATCTGACAAAATTATTAATAGAGAAGAATATGACGATCACGACGATGGAATCTGCCACATCAGGGCAGATTGCATCTTTGATTACGGATACCGAAGGGTCATCAGCTATATTAAAAGGCGCATTTATTACTTATTGCAATGAAGCCAAGATCATGCAGGGGGTTCCGGCAGAAATCCTGGATAAATATACGGTATATTCAAAAGAAACTGCAGAGGCTATGGCGAAAGCCTGTGCGAAAACATACAATGCCAATATAGGTATTGGTGTCACCGGTACGATGGGGAATATAGATCCAGCTAATCCGGATGCATCTGTTCCGGGACGGGTATATTTTGCAATTGTGACAGATGGTAAAGTGGAGTCGTATTATGTGGAATTAGAACCACAGCCTACACGTCTGGCTTATAAGCTGGCAGTTGCAAAAAAAGTCTGCGATGCACTTATGAGACAGCTGGAAAATTTAGACAGAGCATGACTCATTTCATTATGAGAGAGTTATGCTCTGTTTTTGTGAAAATGTATATAAGAGAATGAGGAATAGAAGTAGAATTGTCTGAATTGTCTAAATTGAAGAAAATATAAAAACAATGTTGACAATTCAAACGCCCTTGTGGTATATTAATCTGGCTGTCGCGTTAGACAAGGCCGTGAGGTAACAGAGTCGAAGCAGAAGACGGCGGGAACTGATTACGGAAAAGCAGAGAATGCCGGATCATAATCAGAAATCTTCGGGAATTGTTCCTGAAAAAAAGAATAAAATAACAGTTGACAAACACAACTGCTTGTGATATTCTTAATAAGCTGTCGCTTGAGACAAACGAATGTTTGAGAAAGAGATGGCAGACGGACAGCTGAAAAGCTGGTCGAAAAAAGATTAAAAAAGTTCTTGACAAACGTCAATGAATATGATAATCTAAATAAGCTGTTTCAAACAGCAAAGACAAAGAACCTTGATAATTAAACAATAGACAACAACCCTGAAAATTCTAAAGAGAATTATTCAGAACAGACATTTAATGTCGAACCTTAAAACAGTAAAGGGGATAAGAAAGCTAGTAGTTTTCTTGAACTGGAACGAACTTGATTTTAAGTCCGAGTCAAATCGGAATTAAAGATTTTTAACGAGAGTTTGATCCTGGCTCAGGATGAACGCTGGCGGCGTGCTTAAC
>OIWP01001309.1_pt1 | contig 31592 bp, 29 predicted proteins | sample 1587661 | NCBI WGS metagenome assembly OIWP01 (sample SAMEA3888899, study PRJEB22519) | human gut metagenome | biome: human gut; feature: human-associated habitat; material: faeces | place: Denmark | collected 2010 | reverse complement strand
GAACTTACATTATCTCGATGTGATAAGTATATTTAATCACATTTTGAGTGGCAGGCCGCGGCTGTGTATCAGGAAGAAGTAAAGAGTGCAATTATATTGCTGTATCTGGGGATTCTTGCCGGAATGGATGTGAGGAAACGGCAGATCAGCCTTGTCCTGACCGGTGTTTTATTCCTTGCAGGCATTGGATGGCAGATTCTGGTGGAACAGACATCGTGGCTGGAATGGCTGCTGTCCCTGCTGCCGGGAGCGGGATTTCTGACGCTCAGTTATATATCACGGGAACAGGTGGGATACGGGGACGGCCTTCTGCTTCTGACGGTTGGAATCTGGCTGGGATTTGGGCAGACGTTCGGCGTTCTGACGCTGGGACTCATTCTCTGTTCGGTACTCTGCGGAGTTCTTCTGATGCGGAAGAAAATACGGAAACAGGATTCTATACCGCTGGTGCCGTTTCTGCTGTTTGGATTTGTGGGGAGGTGCGGAATGCTTTGAAAGTGAAAATGAGAAAAGCAAGTATTACGGTAGAGGCAGTTCTGGTCGTGCCGCTTGTTCTGATGGTGATTTTTCTTCTGCTGTCGCTGACATTTTTTGTGCACGCACGGAGCTGGTATACATTTGCGGCATATGAAAGCACAATGCTTGCCGCCAGTGAAGGCCGCCTGTCTGTGGAAAAAGGAGAGGCAGCCGCCCAAAGCCGGATGGAATGGTGGATTTCCCAGATACCGCTTCCGGCTGAATCGGTGACCGTACAGACGGTGTGCAGAGAAAAAGAGATTCAGATAAAAGCAGAAGGAAACATTCTGCCAATCTGGAGCCGGAACGCGTGGGAATATTCGGTTTTGAGTGAAAGCAGGAGAAACAATCCGGTGAAAACGATCCGGAAGATACGGGCAGTAAAACAGATCTGGAACCAGAAGTAAGGACGGAAGCGGAGAAATGCAGATTGATTATAAAAGAGATTTGAATCATACATATGTTATTTTACAGGAGGAAAAAGAGCCGGACACGGCGTCGTATCAGATCCGTATGCTGCTGACAAACGCAATCCCAGGGCTTTTGGACTGCAAAATCGGGAAAATGGATGATAAAACATTGTTTTACTATGAGGTGACATCAAGGCAGTCACTTCAGAGTGTGTTTGAACAGCGCTCGATTGGGGCGGAGGCGCTGCGGAAACTGTTTGAACAGCTGCTGGATCTTCTCGAAGAACTGGGGCAGTACCTGCTTGCACCGGACGGCCTCGTTCTGCAGCCGGAGCTGGTTTTTGCAGATGCAAATCTGGAGAACTTTTCCTTCTGTTATCTGCCGGGAAAGCAGGGACACACAGGCTGTTTTCAGAAGCAGATCCGGGAGCTGATGGAATATCTGCTGCCGAAGCTGGATCACCAGGAGCAGGATGCGGTGGTACTCGGGTATGGACTGTATCGGGAGATTTCGGCGGAGATCTTTTCGGTTGAGATGATTCAGGCACTCTTATATCAGACAGGGAAAGAGAAGAAAGAAACGACGGAGCAGGAGGGAAAAGAGCGTCCCAGGGAAGAAAATCCGCCTGTACAGATGGAGGAAACACTTTGGGAAGAACAAGAAGTGGAAGCGGCGGAAAATTTTTTTGTGGAAGCGGAGGAAGAAAAGGATGAGGGACGCTGGAAAAATATTGTGGAAGCAGTGATCTGCATCGGATTTCTGGGAGGTGTGCTGGCACTGCGGTGGACACAGGCCGAAACTGTTTGGTATCTGGTGCTGGGAGGAGCGGCGGCTGTTGTGGGAATTGTAAGTCTGGCATTGGAACTTGCCAGCCGATGGAAAAAGCGGCAGTCGGGAACAGAAACAGGAAGCTATGGGAAGACCGCAGGAATCCGGAAACAAGGAGAAACAGGAGATGTATTTTCGGAATATCAGAATCGGAAGGGCTTAAAACAGAAAGATGGAACATGGAATCCGAAAAGCGATACAGAACAGCAGGGATGGAAAAGGGATTCCTCAGTCGAAAAAGAGAAAACATGGGAAAAGAATGAAGAACAGGAAAACAGAAAGATGCACAGCCTGATGGAATTGGAGGGGCATGAAGAGGATCTGTTTGGAAAAACGGAACTGCTGACCAGCCCGGAGGATGAGGGAAGGGCATATCTGATTCCGATAGATCCGATTGATCTTCCGCTGATTCCGATTGAACGCGGAAGCACATTGATTGGAAAACTGTCAGCGGCGGCAGATGTAATTCTGCCATACCGTACGGTAAGCCGCCTTCACGCAAAGCTGGTCAGTACAGAAGAGGGAGATTATCTGCTGGATCTGAATTCGCGGAACGGAACAACGGTGAATGGCGTTCCATTGATGGGCGAGACAAAAAAGAAGCTGGAGGATGGAGACGATATCTCATTTGCCGGGAAGAAATACCGGTATAAGGCGGGAGAGAAAAACAGAAATTAGAGAAAAATGACGCATTACACTTTTTCGATTTGGAGAAAGCGCTGGATGCGTTATTTTTAATATGGCAGAATGATCAAAGAAAAAAGTTATGCGAATGAAACAAAAATATTATAGAAAAGAAAATTATGCATAAAATTAAAAAAAGAAATAATGTAAAAAATAATGTCATAAAACGTCGAAAGCCGTCGTGAAGCGTCAATAATTGTCGAAAAACGTTTATCAAAAAAGAAAAAAATTTGACGATTTCTTGCATTTACAAGTGAATTAAATTATAATAAAAAAATAGCACAGATAAGGAAATGATGTAATGGAAGAACAAAGGAAAAACAGTTACGATCCGAACGAAGATATCGTGGACCGTATGTGGAAGAGGTCAAAAAACAGCATCAATCTGGTCATCGTCGTATGCAATATTCTGGTATTCCTTGCAGTCACACTGACTGGAGGGACAGAGAGCTCCAGACATATGATGGACTGCGGTGCGGCGTATGCGCCGCTGATTGAGAGCGGAGAATACTATCGCCTGTTTACGAGTATGTTTCTTCACTTTGGCATCCAGCATCTGATCAACAACATGCTGCTTCTTTTGTTCCTTGGGGATTACCTGGAACGCGCAGTTGGAAAGATCCGTTATCTGGTCATCTATCTGGGCGGCGGACTCGTCGGAAATCTGTGCTCGTATCTGCATGAACTGTCCCTGATGAAAACAGGGGAAGCACCGGCAGTTTCCGCCGGCGCTTCGGGAGCGATTTTTTCTGCTGTCGGAGCGATGCTTGTTCTTCTGGCATTTCGGAAAGGAAGGCTGGAGGATCTCACCTTCCGGCGGATGGCCGTCATGGCTGTCCTTTCGCTGCTGGTCGGATTCCAGTCTTCAAATGTGGACAACTTCGCACACATCGGCGGTTTTCTGGCAGGTGCAGTCCTGATGGCGGTTCTCTATCCGGGAATGGCAAGGATCAGGAAAAGGGGAAAACGACCGTAAAGGTGCTTCCTTCCCCGGGAACGGAAGAAACGGAAATCGTGCCGTCGTGTGCGGTTACAATTTCCTTGCAGATGGCAAGTCCAAGGCCGGTTCCGTTTTTCTTATGTGTGACAAAAAGGTCAAAGAGAGTCGGCAGATCCTCGGCGGGGATTCCGCAGCCAGTGTCCTGCACACGGATGGTCAGAAAGTCACCGTCGAAACAGAGAGAGATTTTGATCGTTCCGCCGGAAGGCATTGCTTCCGCCGCATTTCGGATCAGGTTCAGAAAAAGCTGACGAAATTGCGTGGTATCAAGGGCAAAGCGCGGAATGGCAGATTCCTTGACAAGTTCAATGGAAACCTGTTGTTTTTCGAGGAGAACGCCGGTATCGGCACAGAGATTCTGGAGCAGAAGATAAGGATTCACGTAAGCGCGTACCGCCCGATATGAATGATTATAGCAGGAGAGCTCATCGAGCAGGGAGTTCAGAAAAGCCATATTTTCCTGGATTTTCTGAAAATAGAGATCGTTGGAAAGCTCCGGATGCGCTAAAAGAAGAAGCTGATGAAAGCTGTGGATAACCGCAACAGGATTTCGAACCTCATGTGAAATCCGGGAAATCATAGCGTGACATTCTTCCGATAAGCCCTGTGAATTGGTTGTTGGTTCTTTTGACATAGCCGTATCCTCCTTATGATGCGTAGGTAATGATTTTTGATTAGGCAAAAGTTTAGCATTGAAAAGGGGGAGCGCGCAACAAAAAGCGTTCTGCATTATTTGACATTTTTCGACAAATAGTGAGAAAATAGAGTTGTTCGGAACCGTGCAGAACGGGATTCGGAACAACAGAAGAATTAAAAAAAGTAAAGGAGAAAAAGATCATGGATTGTATTTTTTGTAAATTAGCAAACGGAGAAATTCCAACCGCGACATTGTATGAGGACGATGAGTTCCGTGTCATTCTGGATCAGGGACCGGCAACGAAAGGACATGCGCTGATTCTTCCAAAACAGCATTTTGCAAACATTTATGAAATTCCGGATGAAACCGCAGCGAAAGCAATGATTCTCGGCAAAAAAATGGCGACGGCCATGACGAAAGCGCTTCATTCTGATGGCTTCAATCTGGTACAGAACAATGGTGAGGCAGCAGGACAGACGGTATTCCACTTCCATATGCATCTGATTCCAAGATATGAAGGTGACAATGCCGGTATTGCTGCATGGAAGCAGGGAACTCTCGAGGATGCGGTAAAAGAGCAGATCATTGAGAGCGTGACGGCAGAGCTGAAGGCCTGAGAAAAGGCTGGCAGCAGCCAGAAAAAGAATCAATGACAGACGAACAGGGGCGGAGAACAATGGACAAAAATAACTTTTCAGAAATATATAAAAAGTATGTAATGACAGCCTATTCAGCCGCAATGCAGGTGGTGCACAATGAAGCCGATGCGGATGATATCGCACAGGAAACGATGGTGAAACTGTACCTGAATATTGATGCGCTGGATGAAGACAGAGTAGAAGGCTGGGTCCGTGTCGCTGCAAAGAATCTGGGAATTGATTATCAAAGAAAAGCACAACGTTTTGACTGGAACGAACTGGATGAGGATCTTCGGGCGGAAGAGATGGAACTTCCGACGCTTGCAGAGGAAGAAAAGCAGGAGAGAAATCATTTTTTTCGGGAAGTGATGGATGCACTGAAAGATCATGATGAATCGGGTTATTATATTACGCGTGAAATCAAGGTGCATGAGCGTTCGGAAAAGGAAGTAGCATCCGAAATGGGTATCACCATAGGAAATCTGCGGGTGAAAATGACCCGGACGAAAAAATGGCTTTGCCAGCACTTTGCTGACAAAGCCAGAGAAAGGGGATTTCTGTAGTTACTATTTGCGTTCGCATTCCTGGATCAGGGAAAGGATGCGGCCGATGGAATCGGTGTGGCTGCTCTTCTTCATCGCATTGATGTAGGTCTGACGGTTTTCGTAAACCTCACGGATTGCGGACTGAAGAGTCTGCGCATTCACGGATTCTTCTTCCAGAACTTTACTGTAACCCTGACGCTCAAAGGAACGCGCATTTAAAATCTGGTCTCCGCGGCTGGCATTGGCAGAAAGCGGAATCAGAATGTTTGGTTTTGCCAGAGCACTGATTTCGCAGATCGCATTTGCGCCGGCGCGGGAGATGATCAGATCTGCTGCGGCGAAGAGATCCGGGAGCTCATCTTTGATGTACTCGAACTGAACGTAACCTTCGGTACCATTTAAGGATGCATCCAGTTTATCTTTACCGCAGAGATGAATCACCTGGAAATCTTTCAGAAGTTCTGGTAAAATAGAACGGACCGCATGATTGACAGCGACGGAACCGAGGCTTCCTCCGATGACGAGAATAACCGGTTTTGCGGCATTGAATCCGCAGAACTTCAGGCCTTCCCGTGCATCGCCGGACAGCAGTTCCTGGCGGATTGGCGTTCCGGTCAGAACGGCTTTGTTTTCCGGGAGACATTTAACGGTTTCCGGGAAATTACAGCAGACCTTTGCAGCGGACGGAATACACAGCTTATTTGCCAGGCCAGGCGTCATATCCGATTCATGGATGAGCGCCGGGACTTTACATGCTTTGGCGGCAAGGACAACCGGTACCGAAACGAAGCCGCCTTTGGAGAAGACAACGTTTGGTTTCAGCTTTTTGAGCAGTTTTTTTGCTTCAAAGTAGCCTTTTACGACGCGGAATGGATCGGAAAAGTTTTTCGGATCGAAGTAGCGGCGCAGCTTTCCGGATGAAATTCCGTAATACGGAATGCCGAGATCTTCGATCAGCTTGCGCTCCATACCGTCGTAGGAACCGATATAAGAGATTTTATAACCTGCTTCCTTTAATTTTGGAATCAGGGCAATATTCGGGGTAACATGGCCGGCGGTACCTCCGCCTGTCAGAACAATATGCTTCATGAGAATTCCTCCCTGGAATTTGATAATATCATTTGGCTTTTATTATCCCCTCAAGAAGAAAAAAAGTCAAGAGCGGTTACAACATGGAAAATGCCGAGGAACGGAAGAAGATGAAAAAGATAGAAAAAGAAGAACAGCTGAAAAAGAAACTGGAGCAGACGATGGAAGAAAAAATGGCTGCGGATTCGAAAACGGTGGAAGGGGAATCGGCAGTTGTAAAGGCAGAGGAAGGAAACACAGCAACAGAACAGGAGCCGGAGGCTGCGCCTGCACTTTCAGAGGAAGAACTGAACGCAATGTACGAGCGCTTCCAGCAGCGACTCCAGAAGGAAGGACTCGCGGACGCGGAAGGCAACCCGACAGAAAAAACACTGGAGATCCGCCGCCAGATCGTGGAGAAAAAGGTGGAACGCGAAAAGCACGCGGAGAGACAGAAGAAGATTGCGAAGAGAGCGAAAACAACAAAACACTGGGTACGGACGGTAAAGGCAGCTGGTGTTGTGTTGGTTGTGGGGGCGTGCGTGTTTGGGGCGAGTATGACGAGCGAGGCGAATCGGATTCGGTTGGTGGAATCGGTGCATGGAGTTTGGAATGCAGGTGATACAACGGGAATAAATAATGGTGAAAATAGGGAATATTCTGTGGGAAGTTTCGATGAGGCGATTCAGAGAATAAAGGATGATTTACATATTGCAGTACCGGAATTTTATTATATTCCAACCGGAATGAAATATGATAAAACACAAATATTGGAAGAAGCGCAAATGGCTGTAATTAGATATCAGTATAAGGATCATTTTGTGTATTTTCATTTAACAGCAAATGAAAGAGAATTATCTCAGAGTGATTGGAAAGATAAGGAGAATATTCAAGTAGAGACTTTGGATGATGTAATAGATGTTGAGATGGGATCTTTATTTGAAAATAATGAGGAAAATTATTATGCAAAATGGAAATATAAGGATTTTTATTATCAATTGAGTGGACAAATAGAAAAAGAAGAATTGATGAAAATTTTATATGAAATGCAGTATAATTTGTAATTAAATTAGAGGTTATACGTATACATAATGTAGATGGAGAAGAGGGGAAAGAGGAAGTATGAAAAAGGTTATGAATTTAAAAAGCTTACTCTTTTGCGCAATGCTCGTTTTAACAATGGCGTTTAACACAGTGAATGTACAAGCTGGAGCGTTAGATTATTTGGGCAACACAATTGATGAATCAAAATTGACAGATGAAGTGGAATCAAGTGGAATTTATCAAAGTGTAGCAAGAAGTACATATTTACATCAGGGCTTTGTAAGAATTACTAACAATGGAAATGGATATGTTGGAATGGCAGGCGGAACAGAATGTAATGTTATTTGTGGTACTGTGAAATTAAATGTATATCTGGAGCGTTCAAGTGGTGATGGCAATTTTTACAGTTACATGAAATGGGAAAATGTAGATTATAATGAAGCCTCTTTATATATGAGCAAGCAAGTAAAAGTAGAAAAAGGTTATTACTATCGTTTGAGAGGATATCATTCATGTACTAAAAATGGTGTTACGGAGAATGGCGGAAGTAGAACGGACGGCATCTATATTGGTTAATTTGGGAAATATCCAAATCAAAAACGAGTAAAAAAATCATTATGAATACAAGTACAAGAGAGAAGCGTAAACGAACAGAAACAGTTTTGAACCAAAAATCAGTTTACACTCCCTCATCCCTTTAAAACCCCACGGGGCCAGTCCCCTATAGAAACCTTATAACAATGAATATATTAAGACGAAAACGCAGATCTTTCAGGATTTTCAACGCGTCGAAATTCCTTTTTCCAACCACAACACAGATCTGAGTCATCATGTGTTACTATGTTCAGCGTGTGAGTGATCATACGGAACATCGGCTGGCCCCGATAAGTGAGGCATCGGTATTACTGCAGGAATACCGGTGCCTCTTTTCTATGCACTTCCGGCGGCCGATGCCCATAATTGAACAAAAATATCAAGATTGTTGTGCAATCTGCCTTAAAATTCCGTTGGAATCTGCCAGATATTATGCTATAATAATCAAAAAAGAGAGAATAAGCATAAAATACAAAAGGAATTTCAGATTATTTTCGCGGACAACGCGTCAAAGACCATGCTGGCATGGGAACTTGACGACTGCTGGCCGCGATAACGGGCCAAACGTATAACGCGTGTTTTGACCCGCAGTGACAACATTTTGTTCCCGAACAAAACGGGAGAACAGGAGGCATCTTATGCGTCTTACATTTCTTGGAGCAACACATGAAGTGACGGGCAGTTGTTATTATCTGGAGGCTGCCGGGAAGAAGTTTTTAGTGGACTGCGGTATGGAGCAGGGACCGAATATTTATGAAAACAAGCCGATTCCGGTCCCGGCATCCCAGCTTGATTTTGTATTGATCACGCACGCGCACATCGATCACACCGGAAATCTGCCGCTGCTGTATGCGCACGGCTTCCGCGGTCCAATCTATATGACCCCGGCGACGGTAGCGCTTTCGGACATCATGCTCCGCGATAGCGCACACATTCAGCTCGCCGAGGCCGAGTGGCGGAACCGCAAAAACCGCCGGGCGGGAAAAGAAGATTACGTCACGCCGTACACAATGGAGGATGCCCTCGGCGTGATCCGCTTACTGGAGGGCATTCCGTATCATCAGCGTGTGACACTATCGGACGGCATTCAGATCCGTTTCCTCGATGCCGGTCATCTGCTCGGCTCCGCATCCATTGAGCTGTGGCTGACAGAGGACGGTGTGACGAAAAAACTGCTCTTCTCCGGCGATATCGGAAATATCCATCAGCCGCTGATCAACGACCCGGAGTACCCAGAGAGCGCTGATTACGTGATTATGGAATCCACCTACGGTGACCGGAGCCACGGTCCGAAACCGGATTATGTACCGGAGCTGGCAAAAATCATTCAGGAAACGCTCGACCGCGGCGGCAACCTCGTGATCCCGTCGTTTGCTGTTGGAAGAACGCAGGAGATGCTGTACTTTATTCGTGAAATTAAGGCAGAACATCTGGTTCACGGCCACGGCGAATTCCCGGTTTACGTGGACAGTCCGCTTGCCGTTGAGGCAACCAATATTTTCCGCGATCATCAGAAAGAGTGCTACGATTCCGATGCAGCTGCGCTCCTTGCGCAGGGCATTAATCCGATTCTGTTTCCGGGCTTAAAGCTCTCGATTACATCCGATGAGTCGAAAGCCATCAACTTCAACGAAACCCCGAAGGTCATCATATCCGCGAGCGGCATGTGCGATGCAGGACGAATCAAGCATCATCTGAAGCACAACCTCTGGCGGCAGGAGAGTACGGTTCTCTTCGTCGGCTATCAGGCCGTCGGTACACTGGGACGGGCGCTGATCGGAGGCGCGAAGGAAGTGAAACTGTTCCAGGAAGAGGTTCATGTGAACGCGCACATCATCCAGTTCCCGGGCATGAGCGGCCACGCAGATCAGGAAGGACTGCTCAAATGGGCGGGCAGTCTGCGGGCAAAACCGGACCGCGTTTTCGTGACGCACGGAGAGGATAAGGTGACGGAACTTTTTGCAGAAAAACTGTGGGATGAATTCCGTTATCCGGCGATGGCTCCGTTCTCCGGGACCGTATTTGATCTGAAAGAAAATGAATTTATCGAGAAAACTGTCGGCATTCCGATCCAGAAAGAAAGTGCCGCAAATGCAGGAACCCTGCGCACGAGAAGCAGCGGAAATGCCGTCTTCGACCGCCTCGTTGCGGCTGGTCAGCGGCTGCTTACGGTTATTACAAGAAACAAAGGCGGCGCAAACAAAGATCTTTCCAAATTTGCTGACCAGATCAACAGTCTCTGCGACAAATGGGATAGATAAAACTGTTTCAGCGACCGGAAGGAAGAAAGACCGCGCTATTATATATAGAAGAAAGAGCGGCAGAAAGCAGGCGGCAGGGAGGCTGTGCTGCATCAGAAAAGAAAAAACAGAAGTGCATAAATTACAAAATCCCCGGGTGAGCATTCCCGGGGATTTATTATAAAAAAGAGCAAGCGTTAAAAAGAGTTATTTCTGAATTGCCTGTTCCAGCGCTTTTGCAAGCTGGTCTGGACATGATGTTCCGCGTCCGTTGCAGTCGATGCCTTTCATGCGGGAGATGGCTTCGTTTACGTCCATGCCCTCAACGAGTCTTGCAACACCCTGTGTGTTTCCGTTGCATCCGCCTACGAACTGTACGTTGTGTACTTTACCGTCTTCTACCTCAAACAGAATTTTTCTGGAACAGGTACCTTTTGTTGTATATTCCATAGATAAGATCCTCCTTCGTAAATGAGAAATTTAGGATATGACCGTGAACCTCAGCCACGGTATTTCCTCGCTTCCTGCTATTATACCATAGAATCGGAAAACAGCAAAGAAAAAAGATACCACAGATTCGGATTTTATGGTATTCTGTAACAGGAATCACAAAAGAGCGGAGAGTCCGCTGCAGCCGGTTACGGTGTGCGGATGCAGGCCGCAGAAGAAACCAGAAGGAAAGTTATTGGAGGATATCATAAACATGAAGTTAATCGGAATTATCGGTGCAATGGAAGTTGAAGTTGCAAGCTTAAAGGAAATGATGACGGATGTTACAATCCGCACGAAAGCATCCATGGAGTTCAACCACGGTTACCTGAACGGAAAAGAAGTGGTTGTTGTGCGCAGCGGAATCGGTAAAGTAAACGCCGGTATCTGCACGCAGATTCTTGTGGATGATTACGGCGTGGACTGTGTCATCAACACCGGAATCGCAGGCTCCCTGCGGAATGAAATCAACATCGGCGATATCGTCATCTCGACCGATGCTGTTCAGCACGACATGGATGTGCGCATCTTCGGATACCCGCTCGGCGAGATTCCGCAGATGGGCGTTTTAAGCTTCCAGGCAGACGAGCACCTCGCAGAGGTGGCGGAGGAAGTCTGCAAGGAAGTCAATCCGGAAATCCAGGTATTCCGCGGACGCGTGGTCAGCGGTGACCAGTTTATTTCCAGCAAAGAAGTGAAAAACCATCTGATCGAGGAATTCAACGGTTCCTGCGCCGAGATGGAGGGCGCTGCGATTGCGCAGGGCGCTTATCTGAACAAGATTCCATACGTCGTACTCCGCGCCATCTCCGACAAAGCAGACGACAGCGCAACAATGGACTACCCGACCTTTGAGAGCGAGGCAGCCCGCCACTGTGTCAACCTGCTGCAGGAAATGGTAAAACGCCTGTAATCTAAAAAAAGCAAGAAGAAAAAATCGACAAACGGGCAGGCGAAAACCAGCGAAACCACGCGAACCGGCACGAAAGCAGTCCCCTGAAGGAACGAAAAATAAAAATTCACGTGAAAAAGCACAGAATCACAAAGAATTTGACGAACGTTTTTTGTTTCCAAATTTTTCCGGCGGTGCTATACTGTGGCACATCGGAGGAGGAGACGTCCTTCTGTCCGATATGCCAGCGGAAGAATCCTGTGCGCGCAAATTCTGCCGCGGCATCCGCCGATGCACCGCAACGGAAGCACCGGCATATGATCATGACAGGCAAATTCAAAAATCATCAGGGGGAATAAGAATGCTGGAGTTTTGTGTGAGACAAAATGTGTTCTTATACGCAATGATAGCAGCAGGAATCGCCGGTGTGTGGTGCCTGTTCTGGAATAACCGTTTCTACACCCGGGCCATCCGCGATCTCGGAAGGCTGAAGGAACCAAAGTCGAAATGGACCAGGTCGGTGCTGGAAACGTGTCAGAGAAAAGCGCATCCCTTTTCGAATGCCGGGGCGTTTATGCGCAGCCAGATTGCACAGGGCAGGTCAGCGGGAATGGCAGTCCCGACGCTTCTGCGCGGAAGCCAGAATATGATCCTCACGGTTCTGGCGCTGTCGATTCTTTCGCTGTGGGCGATCTACCGATACCGTTATGGAGAGGCGGAGCTGATGCGCTACCTCGGAACGGGCATCGCGCTCGCCGGAGGCCTTGTCTTTTTCCGGCTCTGTCTGGATTTCGGCGGAAAAGAGGAAATTCTGCTGAACGGCTGGACAGACTATCTGGAAAATGAGTTTGCAGCGACGAAACAGAGTGCGGTGCTGGAAACCGTACAGCAGACCGAACGGCAGCCGGTGCAGGCGGAAACCATGGCACAGGCAGGAACCGGAGCGGCGAAAGCAAAACCGCAGACTGCGGGAAGCGAGTCCGCCAAAGAGCGGAATGAACTGTTCGCAGACCCGGAAAAAGAAGCGAGGATTTCGAAAGTCAGGGAGGGCATCCGCCAGACCGCCGCGGCCGAGAGCAGGTTTGCCGGAATGCTGACGCCCGAGGAAGAGAAGCTGATGAGGGAAATTATCAGCGAATACGTGTAAATACCAGGGGATCAGGCCGGGGAGCATGGCATATCGACATGACCATATTTCCGAATCGGCAGTCCGCAGGTATCTAAGATAAAAATATTTCAGGCAGTGCCGTCTTTCAAAACAGACAGGCGGCACTGCTTTCCCGGATAAAGCAGAATCATCATCTGCAAAAGGAGGAACCAACATGAGACTTGTAATTCTTGAGGCAGAGTCACTGGGAAAGGACATGGATCTGTCCGGCTTTTCCCGTTTTGGAGAAGTGACAGTATATGAAAAAACAACGGAGGAGGAATGCCCGGAGCGTGTGCGGGAGGCGGATATTGTCATCTGCAACAAGGTGCGCATGTGCAGCCGCACCCTGTCCGGCGCGGAGAACCTGAAACTGATCTGCGTCACCGCAACCGGCATCAACAACATCGATCTCGATTATGTGAAGCGCCACAACATCGCCGTGACGAACGTCGCCGGCTATTCCACCGTCAGCGTGGCCCAGCACACCTTTGCGATGTACTTCTATCTGGCAGAAAAACTCCGTTATTACGATGATTACGTAAAAAACGGCAGCTACGCCGCCAGCAGTCTTTTCACCTGCATGGACAGACCGTTCACCGAGCTGGAGGGCAAGACGTGGGGCATCATCGGCCTTGGCGCGATCGGCAGAAAAGTGGCTTCGATTGCACAGGCATTCGGCTGCCGTGTGATCTATTACTCCACCTCCGGTACACACGACGATCCGGACTACGAGCGGGTCGATCTCTATCGTCTGCTGAAGGATTCTGATGTGGTTTCCATCCACGCCCCGTTAAATGAGGCGACCGAGAACCTGATGAATATCGAAACGTTTGCCAACATGAAGCGGAACGCAATTCTGATCAACGTCGGCCGCGGCTCGATCGTGAATGAGCGTGACCTCTGCTGTGCCCTGCGCGAGGGCCTGATCGCCGGAGCAGCGCTCGATGTACTTTCCAGCGAGCCGATCCGCAGTGACAGTCCGTTACTGAAAATGGCGGACGACGACCGCCTGTACATCACGCCGCACATCGCCTGGGCATCGAAGGAAGCCCGCACGCGCCTGATCGGGCTGGTGCAGAAAAATATTGCTTCGTACCTGGAAGGCGGCATGGAAAACCGCGTGGTATAAAAGGGATACAAATCCAGGGACAAAATACATAAAAAGAGCCGGACATCCGACGGAACCGCAGAGGGGACTGCAAGAACAGCCGCTCCCAAGTTCCGCCGGATGCCCGGCTTTTGCATTTGCTTTATTCGCTGCAAAAACGAGAGAACATTATTCCTCTGTAATCTGAATTTCCAGATAATCAAACTCCAGCGATTCAATAAAATTATCCTGTGTGAACCGCGTTTTCGATCTCCGTTTAAACTCCGAAATATTCGTATCGAGCCAGATCGGCTTAGCCAGATTCCAGGCATCACAGATTTCATCGAGCGCACGGAAGACCTTGTGCGTTCTGGTATCCTCATCGTCGATGCAGACGGTAAGATCCTGAAGAATATGATTGTTTTCCACTAATTTTCCCCACATCTGAAACATATTAAAAATCCTCCTGAAAAGTACAAAGTGAACAGTGCATTTGGAACGACCGTGTTAATCGCTGGTAACGGTATGCAGTTCTTTAAAATCCTTCGGCGAGATCCCGTACTCTTTTTTAAACGCGCGGTAAAAACTCGAATAGTCGTGAAATCCGAACAGCAGATACACCTTTGTGACCGGTACATCGCCGAGCAGCGCTTCACGGCACCTTGCCAGCCGCTTTTTGGAAATGTACTGGTGGATCGACATGCCGATTTCATCCTTGAAAACGTGTGCAATGTGATATTTGCTCACAAAAAGTTCCGCCGCCAGCCGTTCGAGCGACAGATCCTCGGACAGGTGCTCATCAATATAGAAACAGAGCTGTTCATACAGCGAGAGCTGTGCTTTCCGGGTGAGCGGGTGATGCTGCTCATACACCGTTCGGTTGATCTGCATCAGCAGGTCGCTGACGTAGAGAAAAATCTGCGTCTCTTTTCCAAAATGATCGGACCGCATTTCCTCAATCAGGCGGATGGTGCGGTACTGGATCGTGTTGAACTCGACGGAATCGAGCGGGAACAGATATTTCTGATTTTCGGCAGCGTATTCCATCAGGTAAACGTAGTCGGCGGAACGGGCGCAGAGCTGCTCTGCAAAAGCGGCGCTGACCCAGAAAACAAAGCGGCGGTACGGCACAGACAGGTCGTGCATCACCAGATGATGCGGCACGCCGGGCGGAATCAGAAGAAGATCGCCGGGCGTCGGTGTGTAGAGCACTCCGTCGATTTCCAGTGAGATCGCCCCTTCGAGAAAGAGATAGAACTCATAATGCGTATGCGTATGTTCTTTTACGCCGGGCACATCGTCGGTGCTGTAATAGTATAACTCAAACGTATCCGAAATCATGTACTGCCGGGTGGCAAATTTCGTCTGCAGTTTTTCTTTCATAATAAAAGCATCCTTGCAAAAAAATGATATTTTTGAACCATAACAACAATTCCCAGCATATCACAAAACAGCAAGTTTTACAATGTATTCGGCAATTCGCACAATAGAAAAAAACAACTTGTCCGGTTATGATACAAGGGAATAAAATAAAAACAGAATGCAGAATAAATTTCAGATAAAGATCAAAACGGAGGAACAGCTATCATGAATCAGATTCTCGAACAGCTTGGAACATACGGCATTGTGCCGGTTGTCGTTTTACAGGATGCAGCAAAAGCAGAGCCGCTTGCCAAAGCTCTCTGCAAGGGCGGACTTGCCTGCGCCGAGGTGACCTTCCGCACCGATGCGGCAGAAGAATCCATCCGCATTATGAGCGAAAAATTCCCGGAGATGCTGGTGGGAGCCGGAACTGTGCTCACAACCGAGCAGGCGGACCGCGCCGTGAAAGCCGGAGCAAAATTTATCGTCAGCCCGGGCCTCAACCCGGAGGTAGTAAAATGGTGCCAGGCACACGAAGTACCAGTGATCCCGGGCATCGTGACCCCGACTGAGATGGCGCAGGCAATCGGTCTTGGGCTCACCATGGTGAAATTCTTTCCGGCAGAACCGGCAGGCGGACTGAAATACATCCGTGCCATCGCAGCACCGTACACCATGATGAAATTCATGCCGACCGGCGGCATCAACCCGCAGAATGTAAGAGAATACCTGGCATACGACCGCATCGCAGCATGCGGCGGAAGCTGGATGGTAAAAAATACGATGATTGAAAACAACGAATTCGACCGCATTGAAGAGCTGGTGAAAGAGGCGGTTGAGATCGTAAAGGAAAGCCGGACGTGACGACATCCTTCCCGCAGCCGCTGGGCACCGACCGTTGACCTCGAGCGTGATCCGAGATGGGGAAGAAACGAGGAGTGCTACGGCGAGAACCCTGTGCTGACCGGAAAAATGGCCGGCGCTTACATCGAGGGAATGCAGGGCGACGATCCAAAATATCTGCGCTGTGCATCAACCCTGAAACACTTCTATGGAAACAACACCGAGGTCGGCCGCGGCTGGAAGAACTCTTCGATTGACCCGCGGAATAAATATGAGCTGTATCTCGAGCCGTTCCGCAGATGTATTGAGGAGAGCGGTGCAGAGGGCATCATGACGGCGTACAACAGAATCAACGGCACCGTCGGCGGAATGGTCCGGGAAAACATGGAAATCTCGGAATCCGTCATCATGAAACAGGCGGACCAGAAGATGTATGAAAATAAAAAAAGTTCACGGTGAATCGCCGCAATGGATTGTCCCCGCGGGTCTTTTCGTGGTACAATGAAACATAACCGATAAAAAGAAAAACGAGGGCAGAACATGAACGAATTATATGAAATGATTGAAAAGAAAATTAAAGAATCCGGCTATCCGCGGCCGATTTCGGGAAGCGATGTTTACGATGACATCTGCGACCAGATCGAGGGAAAAGAGAACGGTTCCTATGTGGTATTATCGAAATTTGATGATGATGTGATTTTCGAGTACCACATCACGGTGATGGATGATGAATTCAACCTCGGCGTGCTGACGATGCGCACCCCGGAGGGCGTGTTTGAGGCTGATTTTGACCAGTAAAAGAGAAAAGAAAGAGGTTGTTACTTATGCCGAATGTTGAAAAAATCACAAAACAGACGGAAAATCCGTTCGTAAATCTTTACCTGGTGGAAGGGACAAACAAAGTAAACCATCACTTCCGCTATTACGTGGCTTCCCGCGCAAAATCCATCGAGCAGATGAAGATTAAAACAAGGAAAAATACGCCGGACGGTGTGCTGATGTACAGTCTGTACGGGGAAAAACGCGACAAAATTGTCCTGGTGCGCCAGTACCGCGTTTCCATTGATGACTACATCTACGAATTCCCGGCAGGCCTGGTGGAACCGGGCGAGGAGTTCCATGAGGCTGCCGTGCGCGAGATGCATGAGGAGACCGGTCTTACGTTTCACCCGTTGAAAGTAGATCCCTGCTACGAGAAACCGTTCTTCACCACAATCGGCCTGACCGATGAAGCATGCTCTGCCGTTTACGGCTGGTGCGAGGGCGAGATCAGCCGCAAATACCTCGAAGAGAGCGAAGTGATCGAAGTTGTCCTTGCTGACCGCGAGGAGGCAAAGAGAATCTTAAAGGAAGAAAATGTAGCAATTATGTGTTCTTATCATCTGATGCATTTTATTCATGATGAGGAGCCGTTTGCATTCCTGAAATAAGTGGAGGGGAGCCAGAAAAACACAACCCCTGGAAGTTCTTAGCACGAACTGCCAGGGGTTGTGTTTTTCTGACTCCCATTTACGTTGTGGGGGACGGGAGGGTGAGGACTCAGGTGTAGTATTGGGCCTGGGTTTCGTAAAGATTGGCGTAGATGCCGTGGTTTGCGAGGAGGGTGTCGTGGGTTCCGTCTTCGGCGATGCGGCCGTGGTCGAGGACGATGATGCGGTCGCAGAATTTGCAGCTGCTCATGCGGTGGGAGATGTAGACAGCCGTTTTACCGGCGGTCATCTGGCTGAACTGTTTGTAGATTTCGGCCTCAGCGATCGGGTCGAGGGCTGCGGTCGGCTCGTCGAGGATGACGAACGGGGCATCCTTGTAGAGGGCGCGGGCGATGGCGGTGCGCTGGGCCTCGCCGCCGGAAAGGTCGACACCGGAGCCGTTGTTGTTGTAAAGGCGGGTGCGGACGCCCTGCGGGAGTTGCTGTACACGGTCGGTGAGACCGACTTTTGCAAGAGAGGATTGCAAAGCAGCTTCATCAATCTCGGTTCCGGCGGCGATGTTTTCGTCGAGCGGGAGGGAAAACAGGTGGAAATCCTGGAAAACGACGGAGAATGCCTGCGTGTACTCTTTGTAGCTATATTTGCGGATGTCAATGCCATTCAGGGTGATGTAACCTGAAGTTGGCTCATACAGGCGGCAGAGCAGCTTGATGAGTGTTGTCTTTCCGGCTCCGTTACGGCCGACGAGGGCGGTTTTTTCGCCGACGGCAAAGGACAGTGTCACATGTTCGAGTACCGGAATATTCGTACCGGGATAAGAGAATGAGACATCGTGGAATGCAAATTCGTACTGGCCGTCGTCACGTTTTTCGATCGGGAGTGTGCCGTCGTACGACATGGATGGCTGTGCGATGAAATCCTCATACGTCGCAAGATACGAATTGATATAGTCAAACTGTGAGCCGGTTGTGAAAAACGTCTGCAGATCCCCCATGGCGCGTGTCACGGAACCGGCATACAGAAGAACAGCCCCAATGGGGAGAACGCCGTACAGAGCCCTGGCGCCGATCACAAGGTACGCAGCGAAATTGGAAAGGAGTGAGAGCAGCGCGTTTTTTCCGTCTGTGATGGCGGAGAAGCGGGCGAAGTCGAGGTACATCGGCAGAAAGTGTTCCATGGCTTTTCCAAACTGTACGTCGAGAAAATGATCGAGATGACCGATGCGGATATCGTCCGCGCGCCGTTCTTCAAGCATCACATTAACGAGATAATTGGCAACCGAGTTGGAATGGTCGTTGCCCTGGTTCAGCTCTATCTTTTTCTGCGTACTCCTGCGGTTGATGCGGGAGGAAAGTGCAAGCTGCACACCACAGAGCAGGAGCAGTGCAAGCATCGAAAACGGCGAGGTGAAAAAGTTATTCCTGCTGCTGTCGGACAGAAGAAACAGACGGAGCAGGAAAAACAGGGCATAGAGAACCGAGAGCAGGGAAGTGATCAGCGTATGAATGACAATGAGCTGGTCACCCACATTTCCCGATCCCATGGAGGAGACGTTGGTGCGCCGGATGGCATCCATCGTCTCTGTTTTTTCGAATTTCTCAAACTCCAGCTCCAGCGCCTTTGCGGTGATTTTCTGTTCCGTGCGTGCAAGACAGAGTTCTTTTTGGCCGTCGAGATACTGACGGCAGATTTTTTCAAACAATCCCAGCCCATACTGCGTAAGCAGAAAGACGACAACAGTATACAGACAGGCGCGGTACGACTTTGCAAGCAGTAAATTCAAAATTCGCGCCGAGAAAAACAAGGAGAGATACGGCAGCGTTGCAGCTGCAAAAGCGCTTCCGAGAAGCCAGAACAGCACGCGGTGATTGCCCTGGCTCACCATAGTTAAAAAGCGGCAGATGGCATGAAACCGTTCTTTCATTTTCATCAGATATCTTCCTCCGTTTCCTGATAATACTGGCTCTGCACCTCAAACATATGCGCATACGATCCGCCGAGGGCAATCAGCTCATCGTGGGTTCCGCATTCTTTGATCTTTCCGTTTTCGAGAAACAGGATCGTATCGCAGAAGCGTGTCGATGCAAGACGATGCGAGATGAAAAGCGCAGTCTTATTTTTCAGCAGTGTGCTGTAGATTTCGTACATTTTATTTTCCGAGATTGCATCGAGCGCAGCCGTCGGCTCATCGAGCAGGAGCAGATGGCAATTTTTATAGAGTGCCCGCGCCATCATCAGTTTTTGCATTTCACCGCCGGAAAGCGTAATGCCGTCGTCCGCCATATCCTTGCCAAGATAGGTTTCTTCTTTCTGCGGCAGACTTGCAATTTTTTCCCAGAGTCCGGCGCGGATGAGTGCTTCTCGGCAACGGTTACGATCGGTCTCTTCCAGTGGGGAGCAGCTCACATTTTCTGCAATCGAAAACGAGAGTGCAAACGGGTCCTGAAAGACCGCCGCGATTGCTTTGTAATACTGTGCCGGATTCAGACTGCCAAGGGGAATGCCGTTGATGGTGATATTCCCTTCCGTTGGCTGATATAGCCCGCAGATCAGCTTGACAATGGTGGATTTTCCGGCGCCGTTGATGCCGACAAGTGCCGTATGCTCGCCCGCATGGAGTGTAAAACTGACATCATCGAGGATCCTTTTATCGCCGCCCGGATGGGAAAACGAGACGTGGGAAAAGCAGATTTCCAGCGGTTTTTCTTCCGCAAGTTCCGGCCGGAACGGCAGCGTGTGGCCTGCAGGGAACGGGAGATCGAAGAATTCCCGCAGCCAGCGGATCTGCTCGAGACAGAGCACGGATTTGGAGAGCGCGGCGGTGATCTCGTTAAAATATGAAGAAAAACCGGAGACGGCACCGAGCGCAAGCACAAAGCCGGATACGGTCATCGTGCCGTGGGATAGACGGTAAATCAGAAAGCCATAGCAGATTCCGTCGCGCAGAAGCTGTAGTGTAAGTGTCAGCAGATCATTTGCAAAGTAGGCGCTGCGGATGCGGAACAGAATTTTCTGATACCGCTTGTTGAGCTGGCGATAAACACCATCGAGCCATCCGTTCAGCTGATACAGACGGATATCCTTTCCGGCGGATGTGTTGTACGACTGTTTCTGGAAATAGCGCTGCGATACTTCAATTTCAGACAGATCGTCTCTGCGGCGGACTTCGTAAGAAGCCGCGCGGCGGTAGCTGAGAAACTGCAGAACCGAGAGCACAAGCAGCAGAAGAATGATAGCCGGATGGACGGTTCCGATCAGTCCTGCGTAGAGAATCAGCCCAAGAAACGAAGAATAAATTGTGACATCGTATCGGAACATGCCTTCCACGCCGACCCAGTTGCTGCAGGTGGCTCCGACGGCTTTTTCGGCGAGCTGCAGCGTTTTTGGTTCTGTCAGAACCGCATAATCTATCTGCATGAAATGACAGAGAAGGCGGCGCGTAAAAAAGCCGGTCCGGAATTCGGTATACTGCCAGGCGTTCCGCGATTGCAGCAAGGTGTGGCTGACAAAAACAACGGCATAGCAAAGAAAGAGAACGAGCGTTCCAAGTGCAAATCCGGAAAAGCCGCTGCTCTGTTCCAGAAACAGGAGAATCCCGGCAGGAAGCAGAATCCCGAAAAAGCCGGTGAGCACCTGTGAGACGATTTCGAGTGCCTGAAAGAGAAACGGCTTTTTGCTGTAATGCCACAGCTCCCGATGAATATAAATGTAGTTAGACCATAATGAATACATAAAGACCTCCTCTGTCACATGTCTTTCGTGAACTGTAGTTATCCTACCATATTCATGCAAAACACGGGGGAAAAGTACGTAAATGGAACAAAAAAGAACGCGAACAGCAAAAAAAGTGTTCACGTTCTGCAAAATTTTTCTGTAGAATCATCGGACAAAATCAAAAAATTCTGGAAAGAGCTTTTTACAGCGGCAGCATAATCTCCGTCACGAAAACGCCGGGCTCGTTCTGCCGGTTGATATATCCTTCGTACTTTTCCACAACAAGATTGATCCGTTTCAGCCCATGCCCGTGATTTCCGCGCTTCGTGGTGATATACTCGCTGTCCAGCTTCCGCACAGTATCCTTTGTTGCATTCGTAACGGAAATATACAGCTGGTTTTTCAGCACACCAATATAAAGCCGGATATAGGGATCCGCAAGGCCCTCGCATGCTTCCACCGCATTGTCAATCAGATTTCCGATCAGCGCGCAGAGATCAATATCACTCACCGTAAGATTGGCCGGGCAGGCTGCCTTGTAATCCACGCGGATGCCGTTCTTTTCGGCGAGTGAAATTTTGGAATTTAAAATCGCATCGAGATTCACATTCCCCGAGTCGCAGAGCTGGTTGACCTGATCGAGATCATTTTCGAGCAGCCCGAGATATTCCTGCAGCTTATCATACTGTCCCATCTCAACATATGCCTTCATTGACTGCAGATGATTGTGGTAATCATGACGCCAGCCGCGCATTGTCAGATAGATATTCTGCACTTCCTCGACCTGGCGGGCGAGAAGCTGGTTCTGGTATTCGATATTTTTGCGTTCCAGATAATGGGATAAAAATGGAATGTGCGCCATGAAACATCACCTCGGTTCGTTCGGAATTGGAAATTAAAAAATGCAAAACCTTTAAAACGCATTCGGCCGGTAAAACTGCAGGAACACCTGGTTGAGTGATGCATAGCATCCGCGGCTGACCGGAATTTTTGTTCCGTCCGACAAGAGACATTCCGTCCGCGTGATCCGCTCCACATGAGCGAGATTCACAAGATAACTCCGGTGTGCTGCCGCAAAACATTCTCCTGTCCCACCAGAAGCCTGCCATGCGGCGGAAAGCTCTTCGCGGAACTCCGACAGATTTTTCTTAAACGTTTCCGTGCCGGCGGCCGTATGCAGCGTCAGATAATGATTATCGGACTCCACAAAAAGCAGATCCGAGAGGAACAGCTTCTGCGTCTCCCCGCCAAGTGAAAGCAGCAGATGCGGCTTTTCCTGTCCGCGCATCGTCTGCAGTTCGTCGAGCAGCGGAAACAGTGTGTCTTCCGTCACCGGCTTTAAGAGATACCGGAACGCCTGCACCTCATACCCTTCGAAAACGTATTCTCTGTGGTTCGTCAGAAAGAGAATCGGCACCTCGCTGTCCGTCTCACGGATTTTCCGCGCCAGCGCCATGCCGTCCATTCCGCCGAGATCAATATCGAGAAAGATGAGATCGAACGGATACGAGTCAGGGTAGTGGAACAGAAAAGCAGCGGAGTCTGAAAAGGCTTCCACGGTAAGAGGAAGCCTTTTTCGCTCCGCAAAGGTGTGGAGCAGCAGTTCCATCCGGGAACGCTGCGCCGGTTCATCTTCGCAGTAAGCAATCCTCATGTTATTCACCCAAACATTTTTTGAAGAAGTTATCGTAAACGGTAATCATTTCCTCGGTCCAGAATGCTGCACCGCCGTGGTCTGCGCCGCGAAGAAGATACAGCTGTACATCTTTTCCGGCATCCTTTAATGCGTGGTAGAGATCGACACTCTGCTGGCAGAACACCATCGTGTCCTTGGTGCCGTGTGCGATCAGCATCGGCGGGAAATCCTCGTTCACGTATGTTTTGGAGCAGGCTGCCTTAGCCTCCTCAAGATGCTCGGTAATGTCATAGCCCATCAGCATGCCCTCCGGGCTGTCCGGTTTCTGATGGTTCAGCGTTATCGGATAGCCGTACGGCAGTGTCACATCAACAGCTCCGTACAGATCGATAATACCGCATACCTCGCAGCTTTCCTCATTGATCGGCTCGTCAAGTTTTCCGCTCTTTGCGGTCATGCCGGCAACGGAAGAAACCTGTCCGCCGGAAGAATCTCCCATTAGGAACATCTGCGATGGATTCAGCTTGTATTCCTCCGCATGCGCACGCAGAAAACGTACCGCATTTTTTGCGTCGATGATCTGCGCTGGGAAATGTGCGATTCCGCTGTGACGGTATTCGACGATTGCAACAACGTAGCCGCGCTGCGCCAGACGGGCGATCATGCCGACCTTCTGGTAGACATACTGTTTCATCCAGGCGGATCCCTGAATAAATGTGATGCACGGCCAGGTGCGCTCCGGGTGCGCCATCTGGAATGGTGTGAAAATTTCCAGATGAAGATTGTGCGCCTCGTCGTAGACAACTTCATGCGCATAGCGGATCTCCATTTCCTCTCCGGTCACCGGAATTTCCACGGCGCCGTCTACCGCGTCCGTGTAGTCCGGCATTGTCTCATACGTGTAGTTTGATGGTTCAATGATCATGTGTAAAAACCTCCTTTTTCTAAAACCCCTTTTTCGGTCCGAAACAGCAATCCACAGGATTTACAATTTCTTCGACTCCTCATATGATTTTAACTCGGAAAGCGCCTCACCTGCAAGTGGATACAGTGCAATAATGTTGAAAATTGTCATCAGCCCGATGCCGACATCACCGAGATCCCACACAAAAGTGTATGCGGCAATACCGCCGATAAACAGCATTACAAGTGCAAGAACCTTGTAAGCGGTCTGGAAACACCACTTGTCACCGAACAGGTAGGCAACGTTGCTTCTTGCATAGAACAAAATGCCGAGGAACGTGGAAAAGCTGAACAAAAACAGCGTAAGTGCGATAAAAATCACACCGAATTTTCCCAGATGATACTGCATGGCGGTCTGCAAGAGATCCATGCCGGAAAGGCCATTAATCAGATCCTTTGGTGCAAGCAGCATAATCATTGCGGTGCAGCTGCAGATGACGATTGTGTCAACAAAAACGCCGAGCGCCTGTACAAGGCCTGCTTTGGCCGGGCGGTCACATTCTGCGGCGGCAGCGGCGCATGGAGCGGAGCCGGAACCGGCTTCATTCGAAAACAGACCACGCTTTACACCGTTCATCAGAACAGCACCAAAACCGCCGGCTGCCATCTGACGAAGTCCGAAGGCTTCCTCAAAAATGCGTGCAAACACAGAAGGAATCTGACGGAGGTTGACTGCGATGATAAACAGTGTGATAAAGAAATAGCAGACTGCCATGACAGGAACTATAAAATCCAGCACCTTTACGGTTGCATTTTTCCGCAGTACGATGATTGCAGAAAGAATCACCAGCATGATACTGGTGTAAAGCGGCGGAATGGAAAATGCATTTTTAAAAGAAGAAGCCACGGAGTTGCTGATTACCTGACTGATACCGCACCAGCAGATCAGACCGGCAATGGCAAACAGAACAGCCGGCAGAACGTATCGTTTTTTCTTCTTGAGGTGGTCTTCAACCAGATCGTGAATGTAGTAGGCAGGACCGCCGCGGTAGCCGCCGTACAGAGGATCTTCTTCTTTGTGAAGCTGTGCGAGCGTAGCTTCGATAAACGCGGTAGACGAGCCGATGATAGCCGTCACCCACATCCAGAACACAGCACCTGCGCCTCCGGCGGAGACTGCAGCGACAACGCCGACCAGATTTCCCATACCGACACGCGTTGCGGTGGAAACGATCAGTGTCTGAAAAGAAGAAAGGCTGCTTTTTTCATTTTTCTTTTCCGACAGGGCACGGATCATGTCCGGGAACAGACGGATAGGAAGAAAACGTGTCCGGATCGTAAAATAGATGCCGGTTGGGATCAGCAGAAGAATCAGAAGGGAGATTCCGAGACTGCCGCCGCCCGGGAGCGGAATCGTAAAAAGATCGCCCCAGAGAAAGTTGTAGACTGTGGTGATGAGATTGACAATCATGTTTTCAAAAACCCTCATTTCAAAATATTTGCGGCACTGTGAAACGTCAAAGCATAAAAGCACCGTTACCTGCTATTATATCGGTTTCTGTTTGGAATGTAAAGAAGGGAAGAGAAAAGATAAGAGGCAAATATCAGCTTTTTCCGAAACCAGAAAAAGTTGATATCTGCCTCTTAAAAATTTTTCAGTCGTATCAAAAGATCAGCCTGCGAGATGCAGCATCTCGATCAGGAACAGCCAGCTCAGGCCATAGAATGTAACGACAGCGACAAGGTCGTTGACCGTTGTGATCAGCGGGCCGGAAGCAACCGCCGGATCGATGTGGATCTTTTTAAAGAACAGCGGAATGCAGGTGCCGACGGCACTGGAAATCAGCATAGCCAGCAGCAGCGCGATACCGATGCAGGCGGAAACAGAAAATGCGAACATCATGGTCTTTCCTTTGAATAAGAAGATGAAAAGTCCGATGACAGCAAAGGACAGAACACCAAGCAGAAGACCATTGCAGAAACCGATGCGCATTTCCTTGAAAACAAGCTGTAATTTCTGTTTTCCGGTCAGGGACTCATCCATCAGGACACGGATGGTAACAGCCAGGGACTGGGTACCAACGTTTCCGGCCATGTCAAGGATCAGGGACTGGAAGGTCATGATGATCGGAAGGGTTGTGACAACCTGTTCGAAAATACCGACTACAGAAGAAACCAGCATGCCAAGACCGAGCAGGATGATCAGCCATGGAAGACGTTTTTTCATACTGTCTTTTAACGGCTCTTTTAAATCCTCCTCTGCGGTCAGACCTGCGAACATCGCGTAGTCCTCACCCATCTCATCATCAACCAGGTCGATGATGTTTGATGATGTGATGACACCGAGCAGGCGGTTGTCATTGTCGAGGACCGGAATAGAATCCTCGGAATAATCCTTCAGTTCTTCGATACACTCGTTGATCGGCTCCTCTGCATATACGTACGGGTAAGAAGTTACGGTCAGATCCTCGAGCGTCTCGTCGCGTCTTGCGATGATCAGGTTTTTCAGATCGATCGCTCCGTAAAATTTCTGCTGCGCATTGACAACAAAGATGGTAGAGATGTTGTCGTTCTTTGCGGCCTGATCGATCAGGCTGCTCATCGCCTGTTTGACATTCAGATCCTCGCGGATGATGATGCAGTTTGTCGTCATGCGGCTGCCGATTTCATCTTCATCGAAGGAGGCGATCATCTCAATATCGTGGCGTACTTCCGGATCGAGCAGTTCGATCAGAAGTTTTTTCTTTGCTTTGTCGAGTTTCTGCAGAACCTCGGCCAGTGCATCGGTCTCCATTTTGGAGAGGATGGAAGCGGCTTTTTTGACATCCATCTCTTCGAGGTACTCGGCTACGTTGTCGGATTCAGCATACTCAAAAATATCGGACAGCATGTCCGTGTCCAGAATGCGGTACAGTTTGCATCGCTCCGGAACCGTTAAAAGCGGCAGAACATCTGCCAGGTCATTTTCGTGGTAATCTTCCAGGCGGCTGCCCATGACAGCCGGAGAAGAGTTACTGCGGATTGTATCCAGGATCTCCTGGGTATAATCCTGTACTCGTTTTTCCATTTTTTCGTTATCCTCCATTCTTTTTTTTGACAGCAGAAAAAAACATGCGTGCTGTCGGTGCGAAAAAGCATGTTGGAACCCTCACAGGGCAGTAAAAGCACACGAAAAAAGAACCAGAGAATTACGTTTCAAAACTGGTTTGGATCATGTGTCTTACTTCGGGTTTTCATAGGATAAGAAGGGAAAATATTTAAGATTAAAGCAGGACAGAAGGATGGCCGTCATCCTGCATATTTTCCGGTTCCCGTCCTATGCTGGTACTTCGCCCATGAGAATCACAACTATCCATTCTGTTCACCTGCCTTTTTTTAGAAATTTTTTGATCAAACAGCCGTTTTTGCCGGTCTGTTTCGCTTGAAATACGGGATTCAAAAATCATCCCTCAAGTATTCTAACTGCTTTCCAGAAAAAAATCAATTCCTATTTTGGTAAAATTTTCGCAACATTCTTATCTCGTTTCTGTTTCTCCTCGTAAAGCATTGCATCCGCATGCGCGAGCATCTCCGGAAGTGTGGAATCCATGTCTTTCGGAAGCAGATAAAAGCCGGTGGAAACGGTAATATTATATGCTTTTTCGTTCGTTCTATTAAAAATGTCGAATGCGGAGTGCAGCGTCCGGTACAGATCCCTGGACATTGTTTCGTCGGAACACGGAACAAGATATGCGAATTCATCGCCGCCGATGCGTCCGCAGACACCGCGTTTGCCGATGGAATCCTGCAGAAACTGTCCGACAAGGCGGATGGAGAAGTCCCTTTCTTCATGCCCGTATCGGTCGTTGATGATCTTTAAATTATTGAGATCCGCATAGACGGCAAGCAGGATGTGCTAAGAAAATAATTGCAATTGTCTAAAAAATGTTTGAGCTCTGAATTCACAGACAAAACTTTATAGAAACTTAAGATTTTCCTTTGCGGACCTAAAGATTCCTTTGGTACAGTAAGGATGAAAACAAAAGACATCTGGCAACTTGAGGGAATTTGCGGTACAATCATCTTTGAATCATGTGGGAGGTCCGGCGCGGAAAAAAAGTGCCGGAAAAGAAAAAATGAAAGGTGGAGAAAGAAGAAATGTACAACATTTTAGTATGTGATGATGATAGAGAGATTGTAGACGCCATTGAGATTTATCTGACCCAGGAGGGCTATCATGTGCTGAAAGCATATGACGGCATGCAGGCCATCCAGATGCTCGAGAGGGAGGAGATTCAGCTGCTGATTATCGACGTCATGATGCCGAAACTGGACGGCATCCGTGCGACGCTGAAAATCAGGGAAAAGAGCAGTATTCCGATCATTATTCTGTCCGCAAAATCAGAGGATGTGGACAAAATTCTGGGACTGAACATCGGCGCGGATGATTACGTGACGAAGCCGTTTAACCCGCTCGAGCTGGTGGCGAGGGTGAAATCTCAGCTGCGGCGCTACACGAAACTTGGAAATCTTCCGGCGGACGACGGAGAAAATGTGTATCAGGTCGGCGGGCTTCTCGTCAATGACGATTTAAAAGAAGTCAGCGTCGAGGGTGAACCAGTCAAACTGACCCCGATCGAATATAACATTCTCCTGCTGCTGGTAAAAAATCTGGGCAAGGTATTTTCGATTGAACAGATCTACGAGAGCATCTGGAACGAGGAGGCGATCGGTGCGGACAACACCGTTGCGGTCCACATTCGTCACATCCGTGAGAAAATCGAAATCAACCCGAAGGAGCCGCGCTATCTGAAAGTTGTATGGGGAATTGGGTATAAGATTGAGAAACAATAATAAGGAGTGAATAATTGTGAAAGAACGAAAACTCTACAGCCTGACGGGGAAGCTGATCGTTTTTCTTCTGCTGATCGTTTTTGCCGCCAGTGCGCTGTTCGGGGGCATTCAGACACTGATGCTTTCCAGCGTCGGCCTGACGCCGAATGCGGCAGCAAAAAAGTATGCGTTTGAAGAAACCACCGCATGCGGCACACTGGTGCAGCGGCAGCTTCATAACGTCATGAGCTACTATAATGATATGAGTAAATTCGGCACAAACGGTCGATACGACGGAACAAAAGAGATTGATTACCGTGCCTTTGCAACCGATGGAGAGGGAAGCGGCGGGATAAGTACAACGTACACCATTGACCAGCTTGTCAAGATGTACGATGACGGCAGCAGCGCAGACCTCAATGAGGTGGCAGCGTATACTGCGGACAATTATGCGACGAACGATGCCGGAATTGACAAAGAAGCCTATCTTGCATACGAAGATGGAACTGACGTGAGCCAGGAAACAGAAGAGACGGATGTAGCCGCACTCACCGAAGAAGTGAGCGCGGCAGATGCAGAGACGTTTGACAGCTTTTCCCCGGACGGCGAGGTCTACTTTCCTTCCGATAATGCAGTGAAAAGCCTGAAAGAGAAAAAAATTGATCCTGCTGATGTTTCCTCCCAGTTTTTGTATCTATACGATCAGGGAATGAGCCTGGAAACGCAGAAAACGAAAGCGGGAACGTACCTCTATGAGTACGCGGCGGCAAATCTGAAAAAGGTATCCATCCGCGATCTGTATATGACACTTTCCGGGGTCACGGAAGAAGTTGCTGCTTTTAAAAACCAGGAGAGCGGCATCAGCGTCGATGCGGACGATGCCAATCTCTGGTACTGTCTGGAGGATAAAGAAGGAAATATCTATACGAATGTGGATTCCTGGAAAAATGGTTACACAACAGCCATTGCGCAGAAATCGCCCTATCCGTTCGCCTTTGCTGTTGACCGGACCGGCGGTGCCGACAAAGTCCGTTCTTATGCAACAAGAAAAAACAGCCCGGCCGTGGAAGCAGCGAGAAGCTATCTACTGAACAATCAGATTGCAGATAATTATCAGAAGATCTTTGTTGCACTGGATCCGGATCTGGCAGCAAGCGACTATTTCTCCCAGTACAGTGAGATCTACAGCCAGTGGCTTCCGAAAATGCAGCTCCTTCTTCTGATGATTGCAGTTGGCGGAATCGGAACGCTGGTCTGCCTGGTCCTGTTCACACTGCAGGCAGGAAGAAATGGAAAAAACAAAGAAATCCGCCTTTACTTTTTCGATCAGTGGTACACGGAAATCGCAGCTGCAGCCGCCATCCTGATTGTGATGGGAGCAGTTGGAATCGTTGCTGTCTGCATCGAACTTTCCTACGGCGGCGTTCATTATATCCAGAATTTTGACGGAAACTACATCTACAGCGGATCCTATGGAAATGAAGCAGATACATGGCGAAGCCTGGTGGCCGCATCGGGCATCCTCGCCGGATTTCTGATCACACTGATTCCGTACTGCTCACTGGTGCGCCGGATCAAAGCACGCAACGTCTGGAAACAGTCGTTTTTGTACTGCGTCGGCCACCGGATCGTGTCTGCCGGAAGAACCTTCTATGAAGGCAGACAGGAGTCGGAGCGAACGATCCTTATGTTCTGCGTTTTCTGCGGCGTGCAGATCATTCTCTGCTGCGGCTTCGGAATGTTCGGCGTATTCCTTACCCTGGTGATGGATGCCGCAGTGCTGCTTCTTCTGCTGCGCGAGGCATCCGGAAGAAAACAGATTGAACATGGCTTAAAAGAGATTGCTGCGGGCGATCTGGATTACAAGATTGACCTGACGGAGCTGCAGGGGGAAGACAACCTTCAGCTTGCCGGAATTGTCAATTCGCTCGGAGAGGGAATGAAAGCGGCAGTGCAGGAGCAGATGAAGAGCGAGCGCTTAAAAGCGGATCTGATCACCAACGTATCCCACGATATCAAGACACCGCTTACTTCTATTATTAATTATGTCGATCTGCTGAAACGGGAAAATATTGAAAACGAGAAAGCGAAAGATTATATCCGCGTACTCGACGAAAAATCACAGCGCCTGAAACAGCTGACGGAGGACCTTGTCGAGGCATCGAAGATCAGCTCCGGAAATATTAAACTGGAATTCATGAACCTGAACCTGAATGAACTGGTACAGCAGGTGAACGGAGAATTTGCGGAGCGGTTCGAAGGCCGCAATCTCGACCTGATCTGTATTCTCCAGCCGGAACCGCTTCTGATCCGTGCGGACAGCCGCCGCATCTGGCGCGTGCTTGAGAACCTGTACGTAAATGTCTGCAAATATTCCATGCCGGGAACCCGCGTTTATATCACAGTCACAGAGCTTCGCACGGAAGCTTTCACGGCAGATTCTTCAGCGAACAGCCGGAAGGCAATGTCCTCTTACACCGATGGAAATCCCGCGGGTATTTTCGGTGAAAACGGCCTGAAAAAATATTTCGGCAAAAAACGCCTGCACCGGAATAGGGCGGAAAATAATACGGATCTGCAGGATTCTCAGAGATATGACACGGAGAATGATACAGCAGATGCCGTGGGATATAGCGCGCTGCCGGGCAGAGTGAGCATCGCAGTGAAAAATATTTCCAGAGAGCGTCTCAACGTCGCTACAGACGAACTCATGGAGCGGTTCGTAAGAGGCGACAGTGCGAGAACCACGGAAGGCAGCGGACTGGGGCTTAATATCGCCCGCAGTTTGACGGAGCTTCAGGGAGGAAGATTCGGCCTCAGTATCGACGGAGATCTGTTTAAGGCAGAAATTATCCTGAGATCGGAATAAACAGTGCAGAATTATGCCGGAGCGGTGAAATATGGTGAAATTCCGGTGAGATAGATGTCCCGGCGTATTTTTTAATGAGATGCGCCGGGATTTCTCTATTTTTCCCTTGCAAAAGTGGAAATACACTGTTATACTATTGAAGTTATCGCGCAGGGCGGTAATATCCTTGCCTCGGCAGCGAGGCCGGAAAGTCCACAAGG
>OIWP01001266.1_pt1 | contig 32321 bp, 26 predicted proteins | sample 1587661 | NCBI WGS metagenome assembly OIWP01 (sample SAMEA3888899, study PRJEB22519) | human gut metagenome | biome: human gut; feature: human-associated habitat; material: faeces | place: Denmark | collected 2010 | reverse complement strand
GCCGGGAGCCGGGATTGTTAAGGGTACGGCGATAGTACCCTTAACACGTTCACAGGCAGTATGGTTTCAGAGAAGTGATACCACTAAAGTGAACGGAACATTTTGCCAGAGATAACATGCCATTATCTTTGGTTCACCTGTAACGACAGGAGATTAATCTGCACGGCCCATATAGCGACGTTCTTCGATATGAATACGGATTTTTTCACCCGCACTAAGATACTCAGGAACCTGGATCACCAGACCGGTGCTCAGGGTTGCTGGCTTGTTGCGCGCACTCGCTGAAGCACCTTTAATACCCGGTGAGGTTTCAACGATTTCCAGGTCTACGGTCTGCGGCAGTTCAAGCGCCAGCAGTTGGCCGTCCCAGGTCAGTACCTGCATATCCGGCATACCGCCTTCCGGCATGAACAGCAGCTCTTCTTCAATCTGGTCTTTGGTGAAGGTATACGGGGTATAGTCTTCTTTATCCATAAAGATGTATTCGTTGCCATCGACGTAGGAGAAATCAACCCCGCGGCGGCTCAGGGTGACGGTATCCACGATATCGTCGCCTTTGAAGCGTTCTTCAACTTTCAGACCGGTACGCACATCAGAAAAACGCATTTTGTACAGAGTAGCTGCACCACGTGCGGATGGTGATTGAATATCGATATCTTTTACAATCAGCAGCTTGCCGTTGTAGTTTAGTACCATACCTTTTTTAATTTCGTTCGCTCTTGGCATCGAAAAAATCCTGTAGTGAGGAGTGTCTAAAATATCGCGTAAAACTACTCGCGCCGGGGCATTCAGGCAAGCGGAATTCATGCTTTTGCTGGTGCCAAAAAGGTGGTACTGTGCGCTTCCCGCACAATCCGATGGTTTACGATAAAGAGAGTACTGTATGGAATGCCGTCCGGATTGTGGTGCATGCTGCACCGCGCCTTCAATCTCCAGTCCCATCCCTGGCATGCCTGATGGCAAGCCCAACAGTCAATTATTCACAGTATAAAAACGGCTTAACTAAGAAGATATGACTTTCTTGCTAAGTGTTTCAATTGCGTGTGAAAAACATTCACCATACCCAATTTTAGACAGCTGTAATAACTCATTTAGTCCAGAATGACTTGTGAACGAAAGATTTTCATATAGACATATAGGAATTTCTGTATTGTCTTTAAATCGTCTGTCAGGACCACCCGATTTGTTAACATATTTCCATGTCCTGCCAACGACTAAGGCATCTCCGGGCACACTTTCGCTTTCAATGAACTGACTATTACCAACGTTAATGAATAGTTGGTCATAACTAACAGCACCGACACCGTCACGGTCAAAAACGAGTACTCTATCTGGAAAGAAATGTAATGTTTGACGACCTACTTTGATGGCAATCGTCTCAATATTTGTTTTAACGAAGGGAGGCTTTGATTTGCTGATAGAGGTTGTTTTTCTACGTAGCAAGTTACTTGCTCCGGCATGATATTTAGGGTCATAAACAGCTCCAGAAGCTTCTACATGCCATACCTTTGAGCAGCTTGCAAGCATAGCCCCACTATCATGAAGTTGCTGGTAACATGCCATCATTTCGTCATCAAAGTCATAAAAAAGAACAGTGGTCTTTCTTAGCTGATCGTACATGTAAGCAAAAACGGAAACAGCTCCCCCTGCGATAAATCCTATTGCCAGGCACCACTCAGGCCATGCCTGTGAAAAACCGTAAAGTACAATTGCAATCGAAAGGAAAATAGCGAAGGGCCATATTTGTAACTTCTTACGTTTGTTATTCAACTCTTCAAGCAGTTCTCGGGAACTGGAATCAACGATTTCCGAGATATGAGATGACTCGATTTCCTCAAGAGGTGCATGCGTATTGTCATGTTCTACAGGGGATTCATCAGGTAAACGTTGAACCTTCTTACCGTCCTGTGGGATCATACTTGGTGAAAGCGAAGCACGATAATAGACCCCGCCAGCACCGATGTGGATGTAATTTCCTCTTGGGCCAGTACCAAACCTCAGTCCTTTTATACCAATAGATGCACCGACTCCTGATTTGGATAGGTTGAATCTCATCGGTCCAACGCGAATGCTCTTCTTAACATAAAAGCCCATAGTAACTCCATGTAATAAGTTGCATGAAAATGCATCTGAGCAAGATTTTACACTGAAAAAATGAAGAGGTTAAGAAAAGCATATGGGGGTATTTATGCTTCTATTCCCATATTTTCAATACATTGAAAATGAATAGTCACATTACTTTAAAATTTGGATATATACGGCAGACTATCAGCCAGTAAGACATTCTGTTACTGTCAATGACCAATGGACGATGAGCAAGGAATCAGTAATGAAATGTCGTACCGATTGTGGGGCTTGTTGTACTGCCCCATCGATTTCAAGCCCAATCCCAGGAATGTCGCAGGGTAAGCCTGCTAATGTAAGATGTGTTCAGTTATCTGAAGATAACCTGTGTAGCATCTTTGGGTCGCCCCTACGCCCAAAAATATGCAGTAGTCTTAAACCATCAATAGAAATGTGTGCTACGAACCGCGATGAGGCTATGATTTACCTTATACAGTTGGAAGAGGCAACAGCACCTTCGGATGAGAACGGCGTCCACCTATAATTTTATGTGACATTGTTTTGTTTTTTTAACCTCTCATTTTCTTTGCGCAAAGTTTGAACTTCCTCTAATAAGGAGGCGTCGGAAGCTGCAGTTAGCGACGATTTTTTAATCTTCGATGGCCCGCGTCTTTTCGTGACAAGTTTATATTCAGAATCAAAACGCAGGTTAACGTAACTATGCTTCGAATCGGGTTTGGTGACCTTGTAGGTCGTTTCATAAACCGAGCATCTTTTTGTTGAGCTTATGAACATAGACTCGCCACAGAAAACCATTTCAGGTGCTGACAGGTATGCTACGTTGCCTTCACAGACGAAAAGGTAGCACAACGCTAATTGGCGATTTTTTAATATAGTTATGCTCAGGCGAGCAACGCCTATGTGTTTGTGCTGAGGAAGACGTTGTTTAATCTTTCTTACTCGATCTACTTCGCTTTTATCGAGTCCCCGTCTTTGGGCTATGGTTGAGAAAGAACGCTCAAAATCGAGATGTAAATCAACTTCTTTATTGTCAACTCGGTTCAGTTTTACGTTGGAATCGCGAAGAAAATAAGATTCGCTTTCTGTTCTTTTGGGAAAGATTGTAAAGTACAATTTCATGGTTACATCCACTTGGATTTGTTGTTGATGCCATTATTTATCGTCTTTCACGGACAATCAAAATTTGTATGTCCCATAAGTCGTGACATATAAAGACATGTATTTATAACGTGTTGATATATATGGTTTTTTATTTGCGTTAAAACCCTTGAATGAGACATGCAAAGGACATCTATTGTTGTATGTTATTGTTTTTTAGTATTTTAATTTTGCGTTATTATATATAGCAACTTCGGCTGCGCCTCGTTGAAATCATACCCAAGCAATAATTCTGAAAGAACTCGAGCGAAGCGAGTTCAGACGTGAGCGTAGCGAACGGATGACAGGGATCACCTGATCAGATCTTTTAATAACATAATATAACTACTACGAGTCGCGTAGCGACGAAGTATCACGCAGTGAGCGAAGCGAACAAGTGATGGTCTTACTGTTAACATTCAAAAATGCTGTGTGTCACTTCGGCTTCGCCTCGTGATACTTCGTCGCTACGCGACTCGTGGGTAATAATTAGGTCGGTAGATTTGGTATGGTAAAAGATAGTGATCTGAATATACGTTAATTGTGTTTGTTTAAAGATGTAATGTTCTTCGTTCGTGATTCATAACCCTTCCAGGTCTTACACACCGGTTTTCCTGTATCGTTTCATTGCTGTGCTCCCCAGTTTCAAAGAGGATACAGTCTTCGACTGGATAAACCTTTTCGCTTTAACGAATACATACGCAACCTGTTCAAACGATTACGTGCCCGCCTGGAGCCTGGAAACAACGGTTTATCAGAACCTATCATCGACTTTGCTTACGGTTGGGTATGTGAACAGGAAAAGGCTTCACAGCCTCATTACCACTGTTGGATTGCGCTTCCACATCGACTGGTAAGATGGTTTGGAACGCCAGAAAGAGGGATTGCAGGTGTTATTACTGAGATCTGGATCAAACTGACTGGTGGTGAAGCAACGCTGGTAACTTGTCTAAAGCCACTAAAGCTTATCCCGATCACTACGTCATTCATCGAGATACTCCTGAATCACTTGATGACCCGGTATTCTGGCTTTCTTACCTGGCAAAAGAATGCGGGAAGTCGCAAACAGGGAAGGGAACGCGTTTGTATTCAACATCAAAATTGAGTAGTGAAGCACTGAATTCGTAAATATCGCACAGGAAGCCCGTAGAGCGGTTTTCTTTGCAAGATATTATTCGCATTGCCAATTTTATGAAAATCGCTTACAGCCTATCTCAGAGCGTTTTAGGGCATGATTAATACCTGATTAACTTTATGCTTCGGTTATGTGCTTGATGACTGAACGATAATTGCTTTGCCTATAGAATCATACATTACACTTCAAAATTCCGAGCGAAGCGAGGGACACGAACGTAGTGAGTGTTAGCAACTAAACTATAGAACTACATAATTATATTATTATATTTTATATATAGAGAAAAATGTAGTTTTGGGATTGGTTTTTAACCAGTTGTAAACTATCCATCTTCGCTTCGCTTGACGGAACTCGCTTTGCTCGTGATTCGCGATATCACTTCAACATTTGAAGCGAAGGATACGAACGTAGTGAGTGTGTTATGTATTCACAACCCGCAGAATGTTTTGTTCAATGATCACTGTACGGTCAGAACCGAATAATAAAATGTATTAGCTCAGATTCGCACCGTTGGTAACAAATCACTTGCAGGCCCGATATTTTGGTTATCCTATCTGGCAAAAGAAAAAAGTGAGTTTCAGACAGGAAAAGGTTCACGGACCTATTCAACATCAAAGCTGAGTAACAGAATCCTGCTTAGGAAGCCCGTAGAGCGTTTTTCTCCTACAGATAGTAGAACCCTTACCCGTGCAATAAAAAACGCTGAGAATCGTGTTTAGAGCTTCTGGTAACGCATGCTGAGTATGATTATTGATTAATTTTTAATTGTAGCGTACTCATCTAAATTTGGAAACCAATAAAAATTATGCTGATCGATAACATGCATGGAGTATGTGCTAATAAAGCCCCGCAGGTCTGCTATTGGTCAGAAGCGAATAAAAGATCTGAACTCCTATTGAAAACCAATACATTTACACACACATTGTATATGGATAACTACCCCATCTAACTCAAGGAGAAACAGAATGGCATGGTACATTGATAGTGAGCACGTCATGAAAAATGAAAGAAAAGAAGGAAATCCAAAATATGAGAAGATCTGGAAACCAGGAGAAAACCCTGACTGGGCAGGTATCTATCGCTGCCAAGCATGCGGTTACGAGGATTTAATTAATCGGCAATGTACCAAACTTCCACCATGCAGCAATTGTGAGAAAAAAAGTCACAAAAACAATACCTGGAAGCTGCTGGTAAGAGCAGTTGATGCAAAATAGGAATGAAAATTAGAAGGTGTGTAGAAGTATACACCTTCTTGGCATCAGTCGATCTTAGCTATGTCGGTCGGAATTGCTATATAACTCTGACCACCAGTGCGGAGAGACGTGAAAATATTAACAGAATGGTCGCAATGTGGCGACCATATATTCTATATCTATATATTATCCGGTAGTTCACGAATGGCTTTACGTATATTCGTCTCAGCGTCATCTAACTCATTTAAAGCTCGTGATATATCTGAGCGACCTTCTTCTACTTTAGAACGAGCACGTCGTAATGTTGACATAGCATCATCGATAGCGCTTAATGCTCGCTTTAATCTTCTTTTAGTATCCAACCTTTAAATCCTCTTATAAGTTTTACACTCGTTAGAAAAATACAACATTAGGCGATTCAATATTGAGCACGTAAAATGATTTCACCACAAGCACAGAAGGGCTGCTGCACAGGAGATCCGCTTTTCGCTCAAAGTGGACGGCAAGATTCGATTGCATTCTGTCTGCGGAAACTGTTAGCTCGAGTCCGAGCTAATGCAAATATAATTAGCTTGCTAACTCTTTCTTGATTCGGTAGTACGTTGCGCGACTTATATCAGCCGCTTTCATAATGTGGGTTGGTTTAACGTTCTGCGCCAGCATTTCTCGAACCGTCTCACGGGCTTCCATATCTTTTTCTTTCCCCGTATACAAACCTGCCTGTTTTGCTTTTGCGATCCCTTGTGCCTGGCGTTTACGCCGGGTTTCATAATCTTGTCGTGCCATTGTCGCGAGGATATCGATCAGCATGGTATTGACTGCTCGCAGAATGCCGCTGGTCAGGTCATTACCGGACATTTCAACCATCTGCCAGCTTGTTGGCAAATCCATTGATACAATAACCAGTCCTTTACTGTTCAGCGTGGCTTTGAGTTCAGCCCATTCTTCATGTTGAAGACGACTGAGACGATCAATCGCTTCAATAAGAAGCAGATCGCCGGGTTGTGCTTCTGCAAGGAGATTCATTAGTTCCACACGCTCCAGCTTCGCACCGCTGGCATTCTCAATGTATTCTCCGGCAACCTGCCAGTTTTTGCTTCGTGCAAATTCACGCAGACTAACCAAAGCACGATCGGCATGTTGGCCTTCAGTAGATGCACGGCAGTAGATACGGACATTCATTATGGATTCTCTTTTAAATATTAAATCGATACCCATATGATACGGCGCGTGCTTTTGTTGTCAATAGAGTCAAATTTAACCCTATTGATACTATGTATCATGGTCTTTATCAGGTATACATAAAAGAGATATTGTACTGAATGTTCTCAGATCTTGCTCGGGGTATACGATGTAGTCAGTTCCTGTAACTGAACCACTCAGTTTGCATTTCAGTAGGTCTTTATCAATTACAGCGAGCCACTACTGGGGACCTGAATAGTCTAGCATCTACATAACCAGTTTTTATCATCTGCCATAATAACCTGTAAAATAATTTTAGTTTGCCGAATACGTATACACTGAACGTCAGCGTATAGTTGTGGTAACTGTCAATTTTTTCATATTCTGTTAAGAATAAATTAATGTTTAAAAATTATGATAAATGAATGTCATCGCAAACATGGCACGTCCTTTACAGGAATAAATCTCACCAATTATTATATTTTCACCACAGAACCTGTTCGGGAAGGATAGTCTGTTTAGTATTAACTGTTGATGCTGTTATAAGGAGTTTCAGGTGCAGGTAAACAAACTTACGGATGATATTGATATTAGTTCTCATGAGCGTTTCCTCGCTGCCCGTAAAAGCACATGGGTTAGTGTGCTTGTTAATTGTTTTCTGACATCCGGGCAAGTGATTACTGGTGTATTTTCCGGATCTCAGGGGCTTATCGCGGATGGTATCCATTCTCTGTCTGATTTAGTTTCAGACTTTGTGGTGCTTATTGCTAATCATAAAAGTAAAAAAAATCCCGATGATGACCATCACTACGGACATCATCGTTATGAAAATGGTGCATCATTAATTCTGGGGACAATTTTATTCATTGTTGGCATCGGGATGTTATGGTCAGCAGCAAATAAAATGCAACAGCCAGATGATATTCCTCAGGTACATATTGTTGCTCTGTGGGTAGCCTTAGCTGCACTGGTTATCAAAGAGCTTCTTTTTCGCTATATGCTGGCAGTAGCAACCCGAGTAAAATCCACTATGCTGGTTGCAAATGCCTGGCATGCCCGCTCTGATGCTGCCTCATCTTTGGTGGTGGCTATTGGTATTATTGGTAGTTTATCAGGTTTTAAATTGCTTGATCCGGTAGCTGCACTGGTTGTGGGACTTATTGTGACCAGAATGGGATATTCATTTATGTCAGATTCGCTTCATGACTTGATGGACAGGGCCGTAGATATTGAAACTGAAAATAGTATAAAAACAACATTGCTATCCACTCCTGGGGTCGAAGGCATCCATGACCTCAAGACCAGAAAAATGGGGGACCTTGTTGTTGTTGATGTTCATCTGGAAATTGATGGTGATTTATCAGTGAAAGTAGGGCATGACATTGCTGTTTTGGCCAGAAAATCAGTTTTAGATAATCATCATGTATTAAATGTTATGACACATGTTGACCCTTATTTTAAGGAGGGAAGTGACCTTGATTACGGAAGTGTAAATAATCATAAACAATAATTTTAATGCTTATTTTCTTCGGGGAAATTGGCAAGTGATTATTTTCATTGTTCAATGTTACATCTTCGGGTTGTGATGTTTTTTAAATGATAGTAAACAATATGGAGTTATTATGAGAAAAATTATGCATACTGTTATAATAGGAACAGCCCTTCTTTTATCTACCAGTGTAATGGCTGGTTCTGACGGTGTTGAACATGCCATGAAGATGATGAATAAAAGCTACCGCGCAGCACTTAAGGAGGAGGATGTTACATCTTTCAGGAAAGATATGCAGGATCTGAAATCAACAGCAGAGTCCATCTTGAATGGCCCGGTAGAGGGGTATGACAGGGAAACGTATGTTGCAGGTATGTCACTTCTGATTGATGAGGTAACTGCTGTTGAAAGTACCGCTGAAAAGGAAGGTCTTGACGCTGGGAAAATTGCAGCACAGAAACTGGGCAGTATGATGAGAAAATACCATAATAAACTTGGCGTTGACTGAACCGGGAACTATCAGGAGAAAGTAGATATGCTGGAAAGATATCCCGGAACTGCCATGATATACCTGCTTGTATCAAAATGGATAGTTATGCCCTGGTGAAGAAATTCTAATACGTTATCTTATCTGCTCAGTACATATAAAAATGTTGGGGTCGCAAACATGCTTACCGATGCTACATATTGCCTCAACATAAGCTAAGTCCTATTGATGTTGCACGGGGCAGATATACCCGCTTCGTGCTTCACGGAAGCATACTGATGATCTCTTGGCTGGAAAAACACTTCTTCATGGTAATGTCTTCATATTACAGATGTGATGTACTATAGGTTTAGATACCATTTTCTGATTAAAGAGTATTGTTTAGTTCCGATAAGTTAAGGTTTCGTTAATAAAAAGCATGTTGATTTGGTCAACCACCCCTAACAAAGTGGCTAAATTATGAATGAAAATTTACGTAATGCTCTCCCTCACAAAGACACACCATTTCTACGTGTGCTTCATATCATCGTAGCTGTATTGATTTTATTGCAGATTGTTAGTTCAAATCTTACCGAAAGCGATGCTCTCAGTGACTATACTCTCACAGGGTTCGTTACATGGTTCCATGTTATCATTGGATTATCACTGATTGTTCTTGGGTTAATCATGCTTGCATGGATGCTGACACAACGAGGATTTCATTACTATTTTGCTTGGCTGACCCTTGATTTTCGAGGTGTGGTTGAAGATATCAAAATGCTGATGTCATTCCGTCTCCCTGAAGCTCATGCTGGTGGGATTGCTGCCTTGATCCAGGGGCTTGGTGTACTTGCGCTATTGGGCGTTGCATCATGTGGTGGTTTCTGGTTTGCACTCAATACAATTCCTGGAATGTCGCCAGTGCTGACAGAAAGTGTCCTGAATTTGCATAAGTTTCTGACTGTATTTATTGAAACCTATTTCTGGGCGCATGGTTCGATGGGGTTGCTGCATATATTTCTCACCATCCGTAGCCAAAGGAAAAATTCCGTTACGGAATAGTGTGATAGATTGATGATTAATAAAGTGTGCTGTAATGGATGGATAAAATTGACTACAATAGTTTAATTATCTGTCAAGGCATTCTTATATGTCCGTAATTCCGATTAGTGTGCGTAGTTGAAGGAAAGCAAAGATATGCATCTTGAACGACACAGCATCGAAAAAGTGGGATGGCTTAGGGCGGCTGTACTGGGGGCAAATGACGGAATTGTTTCGACAGCAAGCCTTGTCCTTGGTGTTGCGTCAGCAAACACCAGTTCTTCGGGAGTTTTACTTGCTGGTGTTGCCGGACTGGTTTCTGGTGCTATGTCGATGGCAACGGGAGAATATGTTTCAGTCTCATCTCAGGCTGATACCGAAAACGCTGCACTTGCTCAGGAAAAAAGGGAGTTGGAAACCGATTATGAAGGTGAAATGCAGGAACTGACTTCACTTTATATACAACGTGGACTGGATCCTGTGCTTGCCTATAAGGTTGCAGAGCAGCTCATGGCAAGAGATGCTCTGGATGCTCATGCCCGTGAAGAACTTGGGCTGACGGATACAAACTCTGCACAGCCCCTTCAGGCTGCTGTTTTTTCTGCTCTGAGTTTTTCTGCTGGTGCTGTGTTACCTTTAATAGTTGCATGGTTATCTCCTCCAAAGCAGGTTTTTTTGTTTATTATCCTTTCCACCCTTTTTTCACTAGTGGTCCTTGGTTATATATCCTCTGTTGTAGGTAAAGCACCTCCTGTCAGGGCGATCATAAGAATTATGTTCTGGAGTACACTGGCTATGTTTTTGTCAATGGGGATTGGCCATTTCGCAGGGCAGGTCCTGCTTTAATGTTCTGTCGCGATATTTCGAGTCGTATGTCATCAAAAAAAATCGCCAATGTAGCTCCTTACAGGTTTTATTCCGCTTGGTACAGTGTCCATTGATGAAAGATGCAGGGGGCTTGGCCCCTGCATTTGAAGAGTATACATAATGTTACTTATGACAAATCTCCCGATCATAGACTCCACCATTCACAGCCAACATTTGCCTTTTCTTTTTTGAAATCATACCAGTCATGATTTGCGAATTATCTAAAAAAATACCTTCAAATGTACCCGGTCGTGCATTCAATCCGGCAATAATTATTGTATCTCCCACGTTTAACGCTGCTACCTTATCGTTATCATAATCTGTATTTTCAAAAATAAACTTTAGTCCTTCATTCGAACCAGAAATATCCAATGTAACTAATGGTTTTTTACTGAATGTAACAGTACTGATGCTTTCTATTTTACCAGTAACCATCAATCGGCATTTTTTGAAATCGTTCGTTGCCCGGAACTCATGTTCTTTAAATCGCGCATAAACCTCTTCAGTCGTATACAGTCTCGGAAGGATATCAATCACAGAAGGTCTGGGGGATTTTGTTGCTTGTTGTAAAGACACTGCATCCGCATTTGATGTGGGGATTATTTCAGGGGTTTTAGCCTGGCATGGTGTGATTGCTGTCCCATTCAACATAAAAAATCCGAAGGAGATAGCAGCCGTTATGACTGATTTTTTAATATAACGTTCATAAGATGATTTCATTTCGTTCTTCCATGACTTCTATTTTAGTAACATGTTCGCCATTACAGTATATTTTTACGTTGTCTGGTGGGGACTTCACGGCGCTACGGATTTCATTCATGATGTCTTTCGATAAAATATCGCAGCCTTCCATATACATAACCCTACGGGTATCGGCAGCTGATATGTCAGTGAAATTGCTATTGATCCATGAATCAGGTATTTCGATTCCATATATCAGTTTCATATATTCAACGATGAACGCATCTGTCAGGTTAAATCGTCCAACCATGTATTTCCCGCTGTAGATATGACCTGAAGGCGAAGTTATCCAGTTGTTTTTTAAAACCAAAGTTAGTGCATTATTTTTCATTTTCAGACTCCAGTTCACGAATGCGATTGTTTGTCATGTCGATAAGACATGTCTGTTCGTTATTGCAGTCGGATTTTTTCTTTATCCATTCTCTTTGAGAAGGGAGTAAGCGTTTTCGTGTTTCAGGGCTAAGTTTTTTCCAGACGGAATTAAGTTTCTCATCGCTTGCTTCATAACTGTGTGCATTGACATTTGAGGTTACTGCATTGTTTTTTGTGGAGCCGTTACTGTTATTATAGAAAATGGGTGCGCGTACTCCCTGAGCGTAGTCTTTAGCTGCTTTCTCCCACACTTCTTGACCATTGACGGTCAGTATTTTTCCGAACTCTGTAGTGTTGAAACTGTAACTGCGGATCTCACCATCGAAATCCATCTTCACGTTGACGGTGGTTGACTTCGCAATGCCAGTCAAGAAATCCCCAGCTTCTGAACCAAGTGAACAGACCAATTCTTTCGTATCGTCGTTATTCTTTGGGCGTAGTCCGTGCATCGTGAAACTGCCGTTATCAGTTGTAGCAGTGATATCTACCAGCGGCACGATCGATGATGATTGCTTTGTTATCGCGAAGCATATTCCCTTCAGATTTACATCCCTGTCCATCCCGAGAAACATCAGGGCTTTTTGGTCGCTGCTGGCGACACCCGCTGATTTTGCCTCTGGTAAGAAATATACGGTACTGGATGCGGCGGTTATACTCGAAATGAAAATAACGCTTAATGCCATGATATTTAACGTTTTTGAAAGAGTTGTCATTCTGGATACCTTCTTCCTATTGCACTCCATCTGGGGCAGATCACCATCCCGTGAGTCTTGCTTGTGAGAAACACTACTCGAAGAATCATGATCTTACATTGATCTATAAAATCTATCAATAATGTAAAATTGATCTATAAAAACGATCGATTGGGGTGTAAAGAGTTCAGAGATTGCTTTGATGTAACAGAAAAGGAGATAGGGCTATTGGGGGCGTTGGTTTACTTCCCCTTGACAGGTATGCAAGGGGAGGGGGATTTACTTTGAAAGTGTTTCTAAGTCTTCCAGCGAGTTAATCTCGTATTTAATACCGTTGACAGTTGCATACGATTTACTTGTAGTACTATCTACTTTGATAGCCAATTCATTGCCTTCGTCTCGGTTTACACCATCCTCTAGCCTGGTTATAAACGTCGGGTTTAGAATGCTGACTTCATGTTTGTCCTTAATATGCTGTGCAAATTTTTCAGGTGAAATCAGTTCATCAATGAAGGAGTGCAACACAAGTCCTTGCATTTTTAGTAAGTCATGATCATTTACTGTCTGTGCTTCTACATACGAAACACCAGGAGATCGGTTTCGATTGAACTTAATCACTATTCTCTGTTTTGTCTCGTCGGCGAAGGTTACTTCAAAATGACCATGCCGCCCATCAATGTCATAGCAATCAATACGTTTGATAGCTTGCTTTACCTTCAGCCTAATTCGCTTACGGTCAGGGTTCTTAGTATCATGAACATCGAAATTTCGGAATTGATCCCAGCCTGTAGTTTGAATTTCTGAGCGGCTGATTTTGTACTGTTGAAATTCTCGCTCAAGCGTTATTTTTTTCTGTTTATTGGCATTAATCTGATCTGCCAATTCTTCGAGGTCATCTGTCAAAGTTGCCAGCTTTAGCAGCTTTTTAACAGCTTCTGATGCCTTTTCAATCTCAGATTCGTACCAGGCTGTTTTATCTTCTTGGTGGTTGTTCCAGACGTGATCAGCGATTAGTTGCAAAACAGTGTGCTCAAGCTGGTATGACGTAAACCCTTTTTTACCGCAAGGTTTACCCTGAACGATTTTTGAACCACATATATATCGGTACTTGTTTTCACTTGAACCAGATTTGAACATGAAAGATCCACATTTACCGCAAAAAAGAATACCGATACCTGAGAGTAGCGGAATTTCAGGTTCAGGATTACCTTCTGGATATGTTGATGAACTACGAGTGACAGCGCGATGTCGATCTAACTTCGAAAGTGTCAAGTAGTCTACTTCCGACATAAGTGCTGGATAGTAATCAGGAATAATGAATGTTTCTTTCAACGGTTCATCTGATTCGGAATCGTATATGATGGCACCTGATTCATCGCGTTTATCCAACGTGAAGATTTTTTGTCCGTGAACAGTGGGATTTAAAAAGGTTCTGATCAAATGTTTGCCCCATTGCTCCGTTTTGGGTGTCAGCGCTTGACCTGTCTTGTCTTTATAAACCCTCTTTTTAGGGGCAGGGTAGTGTTCGTTAAGATATCGTTGGATACCAAGAAGAGTTTCACCGTTTTGTTTTAGTTCGATAATCTTCTGCGCTGCGGCAAAATAAATGGAGTGTGGGGTAACGTATCCTGATTTTGTGTCTACCCACCAGACATTCTGACCTACTGATTCTATGGCTTTTGCTGGTGTTCCTGGTTCTCTTGTCAGGTTGTGTCGTATCAGCGAACGAGCCTGGGCTTCAACCCGATTCTTTTTTGTCAACGATTCGTCGTGGGCGCGTGTGAACATCAACAATGAAATGATTAAATCGGTTGGGTTATTCTTCACGTCCGCGTACTTATAGACCTTTTCATCCATGCCAGTAACAACGACTATCCCCTTGCTAAGTATGCTCTTGAATATATCCAAAGCGCTCCAGGCATCATCACGACTAATGCGGTCAAGATTTTCGACTACCAGCCACGAACCAACGGGAACTTTAACCCCAATCTGCTTGATGAACTCCGATAGCTTCCCTTCATGAGCATTTTTTCCTTTGAACGCGGACATGCCGAGATCATGGAAAGCCGTTGTATCAAGTTCGAGATTATAACGGGCCGCAATTTTTAGAGCGGTATCTTGCTGACGCTCTAGAGAGTTACCTTCCCGTTGTTTCACAGATGAAAAACGCACATACGAATACAGCTTGGGTTTCATTGAGTGTGATTACCTTTGGATGGTATTGATTGATCAGATGGACCTGATGCTAACAGCAGGAATGTGAATTTTAAACAGTGAATAATTATACATTAGGCAAACCTGCTAATACGCCATGCGTTCAGCTGGATGAATCCCTGCGTTGCAAAATTTTTGCTTCGCCGCTACGACCAAAAGTGTGCGGCGGTTTACAGCCCAGTGCGGAAATGTGCGGACAGACGACGCACCAGGCCATGGTTTATCTCATCGAGCTTGAAGCGCTGACCGCGCCTTAAGCGTCCTTGATGCGCGCCAGGCACACAACGGTGGCGACGATCATCACCAGCGCAAACCAGAACACCGCGTGATAGTTCCAGATTTCAGCGGCAATCCCCGCCAGCGATCCGGCAATAATCCAGCCCACGCGAATGGTATTCGTATACAGGGTCGTTGCTGAGCCTGCCTGTCCTGGCATCAGATCCTGGAAATAGAGCATGCCAATTCCGCCGAGGATGCCGATGTAAATCGCGTTCAGCAGCTGTAAGCCAAGTAATATCGCCGGAGAGTGAGCCAGCAGCATACCGGCATAAAAGAAGAACCCGGCGACGACAGCAATTCTCATCAACAGACGTTTGCCCAGACGCTTTGCAAAATAGCCAGCAATCAACATGGTCGGGATTTCCAGTCCGGCTGCGGTACCCATCATGATGCCAGCCAGTTTTTCCGGCAGATGCAGTTCGTTGATGATAAACAGCGGCATATTAATGATATAGAGACTATTAGTGCCCCACATTAATGTGCAGATAACAAACAGCAGCAGCGTGTCGCGTCGATTGCGGCGTGGGGCCTCAACTGCGCCTGTTGCGAGCGGCACGTTTTTACTCATCGAGGGTAAAAATAACCAGACCATTACGCCGCAGACAACAAACGCCACCGCTGCGCTGAGATACATCACCGTAAAGCTGAACCCCATGGCGAGCGCGTAGGCCAGCGGTGGGCCAATTACCCAGGCCAGCGAAACCTGCGCACGTAATATTGAGCTGAACATGACAGCTTCCCGACCTGTGCGATCGGCGTGTTCACGGGCGAGAGCGAACATTTGCGGGTTGGCAGTCGATCCAAAGCTGCTGAGGAATACCCCGATAAACAGCAGAATAAAATAGTTACGGTTCCAGGCGAACAGCACGCAGGCCAGCATCCCCAGCACGCAGCAAAACACAATCAGGTTTTTGCGATCGCCTTTTTTATCCGAGCGCCCGGCCAGAAACTGACTCACCAAAATGCCGATCACGGCGCTGCCGGTAAAAAAGAACCCGACCATGCCGGGACGGGCATGGACTTCATCTGTCAGAAAAAGGCTAAGCGTTGGCGTCTGCAACGCACCGGCGATACCCGTCAGAAATGCGACAAGCAGGAACGCCGAAGACGTTAAATCAAACGCCTTGGGTGTGGCGGCTACGGGGGTGTTATGCATGTTTTGATATCAATGATGTGAAGAGACGCGGAGTTTACGCCGCTTGTCAGAAAATAAACAGGGAGCCAAATCAAAATCGGCATCAAAAATCAAAATAGCATTTCAGTCAAAGAACGCTGTTTGCTGACGTTGCTGAATCTGACAAGCTGACGCCGTTTTTCCGTCAGCAGTTTTTTCTCCCTCGCAGAGAAAATGTGCGTTATCTCTAAATTCAGCAAGTAATTTGTCAACTTTACTTGTGTGCTGAAGAAAAAAGAGCAAGACTTCTTGAAACGTTTCAGCGTCATCTCGCCATAACTGATGGAGTCAGGTGACGCCTTTTTTCTCATGTTAGCTGAATCGTTTCAAATCAGCGGGAGAGGAGAACCATGTTCCAGTTATCTGTTCAGGATATTCACCCGGGCGAACAGGCCGGGAATAAAGAAGAGGCTATTCGCCAGGTTGCCGCTGCCTTAGTGCAGGCGGGTAACGTCGCGGAAGGCTACGTCGATGGCATGCTGGCGCGCGAACAACAGACGTCCACGTTCCTCGGCAACGGTATCGCGATTCCTCACGGTACGACGGACACGCGCGATCAGGTGCTGAAAACCGGTGTGCAGGTTTTTCAGTTTCCGCAGGGCGTGACCTGGGGCGAAGGGCAGGTTGCTTATGTGGCAATCGGCATCGCCGCAAGCTCTGATGAACACCTCGGTTTACTGCGTCAGCTGACACACGTGCTGAGCGATGACTCTGTCGCTGAACAGCTGAAATCTGCGACCACGGCGGAAGAACTGCGTGCGCTGCTGATGGGCGAAAAGCAAAGCGAACAGCTGAAGCTTGATAACGAAACGCTGTCGCTGGATGTCGTGGCCAACTCGCTGGTGACGCTGCAGGCACTCAACGCGGCACGACTGAAAGAAGTCGGTGCAGTTGACGCCACCTTTGTGACCAGAGCAATCAATGAGCAGCCGATGAATCTCGGTCAGGGGATCTGGCTGAATGACTGTGCTGAAGGCAACGTTCGTAGCGCTGTTGCGGTCAGCCGTGCAGCAACAACGTTCGATGTACAAGGTGAAGCGGCAGCCCTGCTGGTGACCGTCGCCATGAATGACGATCAACCGGTTGCCGTGCTGAAGCGCCTTGGCGATCTGCTGCTGAATAATAAAGCTGACCGTTTGTTGAAAGCCGATGCGGCAACGGTGCTGGCGCTGCTGACCAGCGATGACGCCTTAACTGATGATGTACTGAGCGCCGAATTTATTGTGCGCAATGAGCATGGGTTACATGCCCGCCCGGGCACCATGCTGGTGAATACGATTAAACAATTTAACAGTGAAATTACCGTGACAAATCTTGATGGAACCGGCAAACCGGCGAATGGACGCAGTCTGATGAAAGTTGTGGCATTAGGTGTGAAAAAAGGACATCACCTGCGCTTTACCGCACAGGGCGAAGATGCTGAACAGGCGCTGAAGGCGATTGGAGAAGCCATCGCGGCAGGTCTGGGGGAGGGCGCGTAATGAGCAGACGTGTTGCGACTATCACCCTTAACCCGGCTTACGACCTGGTGGGCTTTTGCCCGGAAATTGAACGCGGTGAAGTGAACCTGGTTAAAACCACCGGTCTGCACGCGGCAGGGAAAGGAATTAACGTCGCTAAGGTTTTGAAGGATTTAGGTATCGATGTCACTGTAGGCGGCTTCCTGGGTAAAGACAACCAGGATGGTTTTCAGCAGTTGTTCAGCGAACTGGGTATTGCCAACCGTTTTCAGGTTGTCCAAGGGCGTACCCGTATCAACGTCAAACTGACCGAAAAAGACGGTGAAGTTTCTGACTTTAATTTCTCCGGCTTTGAAGTCACCCCGGCTGACTGGGAACGCTTTGTGAATGACTCGCTGAGCTGGCTGGGCCAGTTCGACATGGTGTGCGTCAGCGGCAGTTTGCCGACCGGCGTGAGCCCGGAAGCCTTCACCGACTGGATGACGCGCCTGCGCAGTCAGTGTCCTTGCATTATCTTTGATAGTAGTCGTGAAGCGTTGGTGGCGGGTTTGAAAGCGGCACCGTGGCTGGTGAAACCAAACCGTCGTGAGCTGGAAATCTGGGCAGGCCGCAAACTGCCGGAAATGAAAGATGTGATTGATGCGGCGCATGCGCTGCGCGAGCAGGGTATTGCTCACGTGGTGATTTCACTCGGCGCGGAAGGTGCGCTGTGGGTTAACGCTTCAGGTGAGTGGATTGCTAAACCGCCGTCAGTTGAGGTGGTCAGCACCGTCGGCGCGGGTGATTCAATGGTTGGCGGTCTGATTTACGGCCTGCTGATGCGTGAGTCCAGTGAACATACCCTGCGTCTGGCGACGGCTGTTGCCGCCCTGGCAGTAAGCCAAAGCAATGTAGGCATTACCGATCGTCCTCAGTTGGCCGCAATGATGGCGCGTGTCGACTTAAAACCGTTTAACTGACAGCAGGAGAGGCATAATGAAAACGCTGCTGATTATTGACGCTAATCTCGGCCAGGCTCGCGCTTACATGGCGAAAACCCTGCTTGGAGCGGCGGCACAGAAAGCACATCTGGAAATTATTGATAATCCGAATGATGCCGAACTGGCAATTGTTCTGGGCGATACGCTTCCTGCCGACAGTTCGCTGAACGGCAAAAAAGTCTGGCTGGGCGACATTGGTCGTGCGGTTGCGCACCCTGAACTGTTCCTCAGCGAAGCGAAGGGCCATGCAAAACCTTACAGTGCCCCGGTTGCAACAGCACCTGTGGCCAGCAGTGGTCCAAAACGCGTGGTGGCAGTGACGGCGTGTCCGACCGGTGTTGCTCATACGTTTATGGCTGCTGAAGCGATTGAAACAGAAGCGAAAAAACGTGGCTGGTGGGTGAAGGTTGAAACTCGAGGTTCTGTTGGCGCAGGCAATGCCATTACGCCGGAAGAAGTGGCTCAGGCGGATCTGGTGATTGTGGCAGCTGACATTGAAGTTGATCTGGCGAAGTTTGCCGGCAAACCGATGTACCGCACCTCTACGGGTCTTGCGTTGAAGAAAACCAAGCAGGAGCTGGACAAAGCGTTGGAAGAAGCAACACCGTACCAGCCAACCGGTAAAGCGCAGACTTCAGCAACCGAAAGTAAGAAAGAGAGCGCGGGGGCATATCGTCACCTGCTGACGGGCGTCTCTTACATGCTGCCGATGGTGGTTGCTGGCGGTCTGTGTATTGCACTCTCGTTCGCTTTTGGTATCGAAGCGTTTAAAGAGCAGGGTACGCTGGCGGCGGCGCTGATGCAGATTGGCGGTGGTTCAGCTTTTGCGCTGATGGTGCCGGTTCTGGCAGGTTATATCGCGTTTTCCATCGCTGACCGTCCTGGTCTGACGCCGGGTCTTATCGGCGGTATGTTGGCGGTGAGCACCGGTTCCGGCTTTATTGGCGGGATTATTGCTGGTTTCCTTGCCGGTTATGTGGCGAAGCTTATCAGCACGAAGTTGAAACTCCCGCAGAGTATGGAAGCGCTGAAACCGATCCTGATCATTCCGCTGTTCTCAAGCCTGGTGGTTGGTCTGGCCATGATTTACCTGATCGGCAAACCGGTGGCTGGCATTCTGGAAGGTCTGACCCACTGGCTGCAAACCATGGGTACGGCGAATGCGGTGCTGCTTGGAGCGATTCTTGGCGGCATGATGTGTACCGATATGGGTGGTCCGGTTAACAAGGCGGCGTATGCTTTCGGTGTGGGTCTGCTGAGTACGCAAACTTATGCGCCGATGGCGGCCATCATGGCGGCAGGTATGGTTCCTCCGCTGGCTCTGGGTTTAGCAACGCTGGTTGCGCGCCGTAAGTTCGACAAAGCGCAGCAGGAAGGCGGCAAAGCTGCGCTGGTACTGGGCCTGTGCTTTATCACCGAAGGGGCTATTCCATTCGCAGCCCGTGACCCGATGCGCGTTCTGCCTTGCTGTATCGTTGGTGGTGCGATTACCGGTGCTATCTCGATGGCAGTAGGTGCGAAGCTGATGGCGCCACACGGCGGGCTTTTCGTCCTGTTAATTCCAGGCGCAATTACGCCGGTACTGGGCTACCTGCTGGCCATTATTGCCGGTACGCTGGTAGCCGGTCTCTCCTACGCGGTGCTGAAGCGCCCGGAAGATGAGGTTGTGGCAAAAGCGGCATGATTTAATGCTGACATCAGGGGCAGAGATTTCTCTGCCCCTTTTTTTATCGATTAACTGCTGCCTGAAGATGGATATGTAAAACGGTTCAGGCAATCATTGGCGCGATGATAAAACCAAAGGCAACGCCAGCAATGATCCCACCCAGTCCTGGCAGCATAAACGGATGGTTTAAGACATACTTGCCCACGCGTGTTGTCCCGGTGGTGTCGAACTCCATTGCCGCCAGCGAAGTCGGGTATGTTGGTAGAACAAACACCCCGGTTACCGCCACATAGGAGGCCAGAATCGCCCATGTAGGTACGCCGAGCGCAACGGCCAGAGGGATAATCAGCGGCGTTGTGGCGCCTTGCGAGTAGAGAAGTGCGCAGGTACCAAACAGCACCAGCGCCAACAGCATCGGATAAGCCCGTAGAATATCGCCTGCGATATCCTTAATCTCCGCTAAGTGGGCATCAATGAAGGTCGTTCCCAATGTAACAATCCCGAGAATGACGGCCAGTGAACTCATCCCTGCTCGAAATGTGGAGGTCAGGACAATAGCATCGGTTGATGTTTTGCATAACACCACCATCAGGCAAGCGGCAGATAGCATACAAATAATGATGATATCCCGGGTATTCATTGGGTTGCCGGCATCAAATCCGGGGCGTAGCTGCGGGCAGGCGGCAAGAATAACGATGACGACCGTTGCCAACATGAACAGGGCGACTGAGAGTTTGGCACCCGGTACAGTGCTGTTTTGCCCTTCATATTTACGAACCAACCCTTTTTGCAGGCGTTCAAGATAGACTTCATCATCTTGTAGCTCGCATCCCTGACGTGAGGCGATAAAAGCGGCGGCCATCGCGGCAACAAACGAAGCTGGCAGACATACCGCCATAACCTGGATAAAGGTGACACCGTTGCCTTCCATAATGGTCAGCATCGCCGCCATTGCGGCACTGATCGGTGAACCGGATATCGCCACCTGAGAGGCGACCACGGAGCCGGCGAGCGTACGAGAAGGGCGGATACCGGACTCTTTGGCGACTTCGGCAATCACCGGTAGGGTAGAAAATACAATGAACCCTGTTCCGGCCATAATGGTCATCGACCAGGTGATAATCGGTGCAATAATATTGATATATTTAGGATTACGCCGCATGAAATTACCGGCTACGCGAACCAGATAATCCATACCTCCGGCGGCCTGTAGCGCCGATGCTGCCACGACAACTGTCATAATAATGAGAATAACGTCAACGGGGGGCGAACCAATTTGTAGATCAAATCCCAACGTTAAAATAGCCAGCCCCAGCCCGCCGCATAAACCGATACCTATTCCGCCGAGGCGGATACCAAAAAATATTGCACCCAACACGACGATAATTTCTAACCAAACCATAATGGCCTCCGCCAGAGAATAATTTGTTATTAAAATAAGTGTTTGTTTAATGCTTTATTAAACTGGTGACGGCTGTTATTGCGCCAGAAGATGATGTTTGCCAACCCGCTTTTCGTACCATTTAATACCGGCGCGTACTAATGAACCGGTTGAGTCAATATATTTATCTGGTGAGTTTTTGACTGCGTTGGCAAGAATGACGGGGACTTCAGTACATCCCAGTACAATGACTTCTGCACCGCGTGAAAAGAGCATTTCAGCCTGTTCATTCATCAGCGTTTGTGCCCGCTTAAGATCGCCGGCTTTTAAGCAATAAATACTATCCATGACTTTTTCCTGACCGGATGAATCAGGGCTGACACAGGTTAAGCCAAGAGATTCTATGCCTTTTTGGTAGAGTCCCATGTAAAGGGTGGCGTTGGTAGCAAGTAAACCGATACGTGATTTTCCGCAGTTTTTGACTTCATCCATGGTGGTTTCAACGATACTGAGTAACTCTGTATGACAGCACTCTTTTAATTCATTAAACCAAAAGTGGGCAGTATTACAGGGGATCACAATACACTCCGCACCAGCATCTTCCAGTTTATGCATATAATCACGCATTGCCGGAAGTGGGGAATGACCATGATGCATTAACGCATCAGTTCGATCTGGAATATCAGGGATGGATGAAATAATTAATGGGATATGTTCCTGATCGCGTTGCGCTGCGGTAAAGGTGACGAATTTATTAAAAAGATCGACGGTTGCAGCAGGTCCCATACCACCAAGTACGCCAATTAAACCTTTCACAATATATACCTCTATTACCGATATTTAATATCAGGGCTGGTGTGTGTCTGGTGTCTATGTTTAACAGCAGTGTGTCGTGAGGAGAAATGCAATAATGTATGGTTCAATGCAAAAACTGCATGGGTGCAGTATCTTTTGCCACCTCAGCAGGCCAGTAATCAGGCAGATGCCTGAAATTCCGCGGCGATAAGCTGTCGTGGTCGATGGGTAAAGAAACAGGTTAATGTCAAAAACGAAGGTGTTATGCAAAAAACGAATCAACAGATGCTGATGTTGAATATCATCTCCGGGCATATTCAGGCATGATGCTTAAGACTAATTGACATATTTAAACATCCGCGTGACAGGCATGAAAAATATCGAGACAAAATGGTTATATGACTTTTTGACGCTGGAAGCGTGTCGTCATTTTTCCCAGGCAGCGGAGGAGCGCAACCTATCCCAACCGGCATTTAGCCGGCGGATCAAGGCGCTCGAATCCGCCGTTGGGGTGTTGCTGTTTGACCGTACGACGAGTCCACTGCAGCTGACGGAGGAGGGTAAGTTATTCCATTCGCAGACCCGTAGCCTGCTGCAACAGCTGGAATGTAACTTAGATGAGCTTAGTGGTCACAACCTGCTTGGCGTTCCCAATATCAAAATAGCGGCAGCGCATTCTCTGTCGCTGACGATGTTGCCCAGATTAGTACATTCAATGTCAGCATGGGGTGAGGAGTTTGTATACCACGTCGAAGCGATTGACGTAGTCCAGGCAGTGAATACGCTGCGCGAGGGGAAAAGTGATTTCATTATCTCCTTTCGCGATGAAGACTTAATGCAGTCACCTTTCTGCGGCTTGAAGGTGTTTGAGTCTGAGCTGTATCCCGTCTGTGCTGCGGATTCACAGGGTAAGGCGTTGTTTGATATCTATCAGCCGCAGGTGCCGATACTGAACTATACCAGCACATCCTACATGGGAAGATTGGTTAACCGTCACCTGGCGGAGGTGGGTAGTATTTCGGCGCGTACGCTGTTTATGTCTTCGATGAGTGAGCTATTGAAGAATATGGCATTGGATGGGCATGGTATTGCCTGGCTGCCAGCGTGGACGATCGTGAACGAACTACGGGATAAACGCCTGGTTTGTCTGGACACGCCGGAGTTGATGGTGCCTATTCAGGCCTATATTTATAGAATGGATACCCGCCTGAATAAAACGGCTGAGCACTTCTGGCGGATTTTGTACAACCATATGCCAGAGGATCTGGTTTCGCTTAGTTGATACGCGCCAGTTCGCCTGGCGCGTCTGAAAAACCTTCGGTTATGACCAAAGATGCTTTTTAACCTGATCAATTTGTGTACTACCTCTCATTTTCTCTCTCCCTGACAAACTGTATCTATAAAAAATTGTGATTCTGTTCATATCTATCGACTTTATAGCTTGTGGATGGATTTACTTTGTCAAAAACACGCCTACTATGAACACGTGTTTGATAGTGAACATGTGCTCTAATAACCTGATGTGTGGCGTTGGTTATTTTTAACGAACTCATTTGTGGCAAATTAATTGCCAGGGGACGTGCTATGCGTGAAAAGGAATACATCGTAACGATTGGCTCGGCCAATATGGATGTTGCTGGGTATTCGCATGCTTCTCTAAATTATGCGGATTCGAATCCAGGTAAGATAAAATTCACTCCCGGTGGCGTTGGACGCAATATCGCACATAATCTCGCGCTGCTGGGTAAAAATTCTTGGTTGCTAACAGCGGTTGGTAACGATTTTTATGGTCAATCATTATTGGCACAAACTAATCAATCAGGAGTACATGTCGACAAGTGTCTTATCGTTTCCGGAGAGAATACATCCAGTTATTTATCGCTGCTTGATAATACCGGTGAAATGCTGGTGGCTATTAATGATATGAGTATCACCGAGCATATTTCAGAAGAGTTTTTATCACAGCATTTTGATTTTATTCGGCAGGCAAAAGTCATTATCGCCGATTGCAATATCAGCGAAGACGCTCTGGCATGGGTACTGGAAAATGCCGGAGATGTTCCGGTGTTTGTTGACCCGGTGTCGGCCTGGAAGTGCGTAAAAATTCGCGGCCGCCTTGCAAAAATTCACACCCTCAAACCAAACCGCCTTGAAGCCGAAACGCTCAGCGGTATTGCGCTTTCTGGGCGTGATGACGTTAGCAAAGTCGCCGCGTGGTTTCATGATCGCGGCTTAAACCGGCTGGTGCTCAGCATGGGTGGCGACGGCGTTTATTACAGTGATATTGCGGGGAGTTGTGGTTGGTCGCTCCCCATTGAAACTCGCGTCATTAATGTCACAGGGGCTGGTGATGCGATGATGGCTGGACTGGCCGCCTGCTGGGTAGACGGCATGCCCTTTATTGATTCGGTTCGATTTGCGCAGGGGTGTTCATCAATGGCATTAGCCTGTGAATATACCAATAACCCTGATTTGTCTGTTGCGAATGTTAGCTCAATAGTGGAGAACACAGAATGTCTGAATTAACTCTTTCCTCTGAATTATTACAAATATCACCAGAAGTCCAGGAAGCATTAAACAGTAAAAAACCGATTGTTGCGCTTGAGTCAACCATTATTTCTCATGGAATGCCATTTCCGCAGAATGCTCAGACAGCGATTGAAGTAGAAGAAACTATTCGTAAGCACGGCGCTGTTCCTGCGACCATTGCCATTATCGGCGGAATAATGAAAGTAGGTTTAAGTAAAGATGAAATTGAATTGCTTGGACGAGAAGGACATAGCGTTACGAAAGTAAGTCGTCGTGATTTGCCATTTGTGGTCGCGGCAGGGAAAAATGGTGCCACCACCGTTGCCTCTACGATGATTATTGCCGCGCTGGCTGGAATTAAAGTATTTGCGACCGGGGGAATTGGTGGCGTTCATCGTGGTGCTGAACATACGTTTGATATTTCCGCGGATCTGCAGGAACTGGCACATACCAATGTCACGGTAATTTGTGCTGGTGCTAAATCTATTCTGGATCTTGGCTTAACGACTGAATATTTAGAAACCTTTGGCGTGCCGTTAATTGGATATCGAACCCAAGCGTTACCGGCATTTTTCTGTCGTACCAGTCCGTTTGAAGTCAGTATCCGTCTGGACAGCGCTAAAGAGATTGCCCGCGCGATGGCGGTGAAATGGCAAACGGGTCTTAATGGAGGCCTGGTTGTCGCTAATCCAATCCCGGAGCAGTTTGCCATGGCAGAAGAGAAAATTAATGCGGCAATAGATCAGGCGGTAAACGAAGCGGAAGAGCAGGGCGTCGTGGGTAAAGAAAGTACGCCGTTCCTGCTGGCGCGAGTTGCGGAGCTGACCGGTGGCGACAGCCTGAAATCAAATATTCAACTGGTGTTCAACAACGCGGTGCTGGCCTGTGAAATTGCGAAGGAGTATCAACGCCTCGCCTGACAGAATTTCCCGGGCAGAATGCGGTCGCCCGCGAATATCAAACCTACCAAAACCTGGCGATAACGCCGGGTTTCCTGGCATGAAGGGAATTTCATTATGGATATAATGAGAAGTGTTGTGGGTATGGTGATATTACTGGCCATCGCGTTTCTGCTGTCAGTAAATAAAAAACGTATTAGTCTGCGCACCGTTGGGGCTGCGCTGGTACTGCAAATTGCCATCGGCGGTATTATGCTCTATTTCCCGCCGGGAAAATGGCTGGTTGAACAGGCCGCGCTCGGCGTCCACAAGGTGATGTCATATAGTGACGCGGGTAGCGCATTTATCTTCGGCTCCCTGGTTGGGCCAAAAATGGATGTGCTGTTTGACGGGGCTGGGTTTATCTTCGCCTTCCGGGTGCTCCCGGCCATCATTTTTGTGACCGCACTCATCAGTCTGCTCTATTACATTGGCGTGATGGGGCTATTGATCCGCATCCTCGGCGGTATTTTCCAGAAGGCGTTGAACATCAGTAAGATCGAGTCATTTGTCGCAGTAACCACGATTTTCCTCGGGCAAAACGAGATCCCGGCAATCGTGAAACCGTTTATTGACCGCCTTAATCGTAATGAACTGTTTACCGCTATTTGTAGCGGGATGGCCTCGATTGCTGGCTCAATGATGATTGGTTACGCCGGAATGGGCGTCCCGATTGACTATTTGCTGGCGGCATCATTGATGGCAATCCCTGGCGGCATTTTGTTCGCCCGTATGCTGAGTCCGGCAACGGAAGAATCTCGCGTCACCTTTGAAAACCTGTCATTTACTGAAACACCACCGAAAAGCATCATCGAAGCGGCGGCCAGTGGGGCTATGACCGGGCTGAAGATTGCCGCAGGCGTTGCGACGGTGGTAATGGCATTTGTCGCCATTATCGCGCTGATTAACGGCATTATCGGCGGAATTGGCGGTTGGTTTGGTTTTGAACACGCCACTCTGGAAGGGATCTTTGGCTATGTGTTAGCCCCGCTGGCGTGGATTATGGGCGTGGACTGGAGCGATGCGACGCTGGCAGGTAGTCTGATTGGACAGAAGCTGGCGATCAACGAATTTGTCGCTTATCTCAACTTCTCGCCGTATCTGCAAACGGGCGGAACGCTGGACGTGAAGACCATCGCGATTATCTCGTTTGCGTTGTGTGGTTTCGCGAACTTCGGTTCGATTGGCGTCGTGGTCGGGGCATTTTCGGCGATTGCGCCACAGCGTGCGCCGGAAATCGCGCAACTTGGAATGCGTGCGCTGGCAGCAGCAACGCTGTCAAACCTGATGAGCGCCACAATAGCCGGTTTCTTTATCGGACTGGCATAAAATAAAGTTTGTAGGCCGGATAAGCGTAGCGCTATCCGGCAGACATTCAAGCTGTTTGCAGCAAATACAGAGCGTTATCCGCAGAGAGCGTTGGGTTGTTGATACTGACGCTGGCCCGCGATAATGCTGCGCAGGCCATGGCAAAGCGCGCGCTTTCACGAAACTCACTGCCTTCCAGAAAGCTGTACAGTAATCCCGCCATAAAAGCGTCATCGGCACCAAAACTGTCTACCACCGTATGCTCAGGCGGCGTCAATAAAAACTGTTCGCCGTCCTTTTCGCTGCAAAAAACGGATTCATCTTCCAGGCAGACAAAAATGCGTTTTACCCCTTGCTGATGCAGGCTATTGACGGCCAGTACGCGATCCGCATCAGTATGAATAGGTTGGCCCCATAAAATCGCAAGCTCTTTCTGCGTGGGTTTTAGCGTATGAATACGCGTAAACCAGGTTTTCATTTTTTCCGCTTTGAACTCTGAAACGGTGTCAATGAATACCGGAATATCATCGGCAATAGTAAAGACCCACTCAATGGCTTCGGCGGTCAGATTGCAATCGGCCAGTACGACACCGGAATGGCGAATCAAATCTCGCGAACCGTTAAGCAACTGCGGCGTCAATTGTTGCAGGATATGGGTATCGTTAATGGCCAGTACGGTCTCTTCCTGTTGATTAGCGATCGACAGGTAGGTTGAGGTGTTGTGTCCATGCAGACGAATGCAGCTGGAAACGTTAACCCCAGCCTGACGCGTTTGTTCCAGCAATGTTTCGCCATAGAAGTCACTGCCAACAGCGGAAATTAAATGTACGTCGCGGCCCAACAGCGCCAGGTTGTGGGCGATGTTACGTCCTACACCGCCTGCTGAGCAATGAATGCTGCCAGGGTTAGAGGCTGCCTGCGGATAATGGATGTCTGCAACACCCCGGATATCCATGTTGATAGCACCGACAACCACGCAATAATCCTGTTCGGTAAGGATATAACCTTTACCTTTGATCATGCCTTTACGCATTAAATCCATAATATGCGCAGCGACGCGTGAACGGCTGATCTGCAAAATATCGGCGATTTCATTCTGCTGAATCAACGGATTGCGGCGCAGGATCTTAAGGATCTGCTTTTCCCTGTCGTTCATGATTAGGCCACCGCTTTTTCAGTTTGCTGGGCTTTCAGCCAGGCAATCTCTTCTGCCCAGATATCTGGATTAATGGTTTCCAACACCAGCGGAATGCCGTCAAAACGATTGTCCTGCATGATCCAACGGAAGGCATCGTGGCCAATATTGCCTTCACCTAAGCTGTGGTGACGGTCAACGCGGCTGCCAAACGTGCTCTTGGCGTCGTTCAGGTGCATACCGCGCAGATACTTGAAGCCGACAATTCGTTCAAATTCCGCAAACGTCTTTTCACATTCCTCAACGGAACGCAAATCGTAACCGGCCGCGAAGGCGTGGCAGGTATCAATACAGACGCCGACACGGGATTTATCTTCTACGCCGTCGATAATAGCGGCCAGGTGCTCAAACTTAAAGCCAAGGTTACTGCCCTGTCCGGCGGTATTTTCAATGACCGCCGTAACGCCCTGGGTCTGGGCGAGGGCAATGTTGATCGATTCCGCAATGCGCGCCAGACATTCATCTTCCGGAATCTGCATCAAATGGCTGCCCGGGTGAAAGTTAAGCAGGGATAAGCCAAGCTGTTCGCAGCGTTGCATTTCGTCAAGAAACGCGTCTCGCGATTTTTCCAGCGCATCGCTGACCGGGTGACCGAGGTTAATCAGGTAGCTGTCGTGAGGCAGGATTTGCGCGGAAGTATAGTGATACTTCTCGCAGGCAGATTTGAAATCATCAATGATTTCGGTGGTCAGCGGCGCGGCACGCCACTGACGCTGATTCTTGGTGAACAGGGCGAATGCGGTCGCTTCGATTTCTGCGGCTCGAATAGCGGCGTTAGCCAGACCGCCAGCGGCGCTTACGTGCGCTCCGATGTATTTCATAAATTAAACCCGCCATACTCAAATGCAAAAGGAGGAAGTATAGCGGGTTAATGGAGGTGAGTCGTGCTCGTTTATGCCATCAGCGCGTGGATAGCGAGGTTAATCGCGCCACCGCCTACAATCAGCCAGACAAACAGCAGCAGGGCCATCAGTAACGGTTTAGCACCGGCTTTTTTCAGGGCGCTAACGTGAGTGGTCAGCCCCAGTGCGGCCATCGCCATTGCCAGCAAAATGGTATCCAGTGTTACCAGCATGTTCACTACCGACTGCGGCAGAAAGTGGAACGAGTTAAAAATCGCGACCACAATGAACAGGATGGCAAACCACGGAATGGTGATTTTGCTCTTCTCACCACCGGAGGCTGGAGACAGCTGTTTAACGCGAGCGGCCAACAGGATAAGGAACGGTGCCAGCATCATGACGCGCAGCATTTTGGCAATAACTGCGGCATTTTCCGCATCCGGGTTAATGGCGTGCCCGGCAGCCACTACCTGTGCCACTTCATGCATGGTGGAACCAATGTAAATGCCGTAGGTTTCCGGGCTAAACCAGTGTGCCAGCAGCGGATACATTGCCGGATACAGGAAGATAGCGATAGTACCGAAGATCACTACGGTGGCGACAGCGACCGTCACCTTACTGGCTTCCGCTTTCACTACCGGCTCGGTTGCCAACACGGCGGCGGCACCACAAATGCTGCTCCCCGCGCCAATCAGCCAACTGGTGTGGCGGTCCAGACCAAACACTTTTTGCCCCAGGAAACAGGCAATCATAAAGGTACTGCTTAGCGTTAACACATCAATCACGATACCGCTGACGCCGACGTCAGCAATTTGCGCGAAGGTGAGGCGGAAGCCGTAGAGGATGATCCCCAGACGTAATAAATGTTGTTTAGCAAACAGCACACCGCCGTCACAGCTTTTCCAGATGTGCGGATAGACGGTGTTGCCGAGAACCATCCCCAGTAAGATTGCTAAGGTGAGGGCGCTGAACCCGGCACCTGCAACGGCGGGAATGGATCCACCCCATAAGGCGACCCCAGTGATAACTGCACTCAGGGCGAGCCCCGGAATAAAATGCCACGCTGTACGACGATGAGTCTGCAAGGTGAGTTCTGTCATATCCTTCTCCTTTATCTGGGTAAAAGAGTACGGCGAAGTGGTTTAAAAATAAAATTGATTATATATTTATAATTAATCTATATAAGTGGTATACCCGTCATACTTCAGGTTGCATGTACGCTGGCTGCAACTCGAATTATTTAGGGTATAAGTAACGGTTATCCGGTGGAAAACGACTATGCATATCACCCTGCGACAACTTGAAGTGTTTGCTGAGGTATTAAAAAGCGGCTCAACGACCCAGGCGTCTGTCATGCTGGCATTGTCGCAGTCGGCGGTGAGTGCGGCACTTACCGATCTGGAAGGGCAACTCGGCGTGCAACTGTTTGACCGTGTTGGTAAACGACTGGTGGTCAACGAACACGGGCGCTTGCTCTACCCACGGGCGCTGGCGCTACTTGAGCAAACGACCGAAATCGAACAGCTTTTCCGCGAAGATAATGGCGCTATCCGGGTTTATGCCAGTAGCACCATTGGCAACTATATTCTCCCTGCCATGATCGCCCGCTATCGGCATGATTTCCCCGATTTGCCGCTGGAGCTTAGCGTGGGCAACAGCCAGGACGTGATCAATGCGGTGCTGGATTTCCGGGTAGACATCGGGCTGATTGAAGGGCCGTGTCACAGTACGGAAATTATCTCTGAACCGTGGCTGGAAGACGAGCTGGTGGTGTTCGCCGCACCGTCGTCACCGCTTACAAAGGGACCCGTTACGCTGGAACAACTGGCTGCTTCGCCGTGGATCCTGCGTGAACGAGGATCGGGTACGCGTGAACTGGTGGATTACCTGCTGTTGTCTCATTTGCCGAGATTTCAGATGGCAATGGAGTTGGGTAACTCCGAGGCCATTAAGCATGCAGTGCGCCATGGCCTTGGGATCAGCTGTTTGTCACGGCGGGTCATTGCCGAGCAGTTACAGGCGGGAACGCTGAGCGAAGTTCCTGTGCCGCTTCCACGTTTGGTCCGCACGCTGTGGCGTGTTCATCATCGACAAAAACATATCTCCAATTCCATTACGCGCTTTTTGCACTACAGCGACCAGGTAGAGCAGGGGAAATAGGACGTTCACTGTCGTAGCGACTCCTTTTTGCATAATGGCGGTTACGTTTTAACCGCCTTGCCCCCTCTATTTTCTGCTTTACTTATAATCCGCGGCCAGTCATGAAGGTCTCTTATAACAGCGCATTTGTGCCGGAAGAATGCCGTTTCGTCTGCTACAATCGCGCCTCATTTTTTGGATGGATAGCATTTTCACATGGTTTCCGAAACTAAAACCACAGAAGCGCCCACGCTACGTCGTGAACTGAAGGCGCGTCACCTGACGATGATTGCCATTGGAGGCTCCATCGGTACAGGTCTTTTCGTTGCATCTGGTGCAACTATTTCTGCAGCGGGTCCTGGCGGCGCGTTGTTCTCTTATATTCTGATCGGTCTGATGGTGTATTTCCTGATGACCAGCCTCGGTGAACTGGCGGCCTATATGCCGGTTTCTGGCTCGTTTTCCACCTACGGTCAGAACTACGTAGAAGAAGGCTTTGGCTTCGCGCTGGGCTGGAACTACTGGTACAACTGGGCGGTAACGATTGCCGTTGACCTGGTGGCCGCACAGCTGGTGATGAGCTGGTGGTTCCCGGACACGCCGGGTTGGATCTGGAGTGCGTTGTTCCTCGGCGTGATCTTCCTGCTGAACTACATATCCGTTCGCGGATTTGGTGAAGCGGAATATTGGTTCTCACTGATCAAAGTTACCACCGTCATTATCTTCATCGTAGTTGGCGTAATGATGATTTTCGGTATCTTCAAAGGCGCTCAGCCGGTGGGCTGGAGCAACTGGACGACCGGTGATGCACCGTTTGCCGGTGGTTTTGCTGCGATGATTGGCGTGGCGATGATCGTCGGCTTCTCCTTCCAGGGGACGGAGCTTATCGGTATCGCGGCAGGTGAATCTGAAGATCCTGAAAAGAACATTCCACGTGCGGTACGTCAGGTATTCTGGCGAATCCTGCTGTTCTATGTGTTCGCGATTTTGATTATCAGCCTGATTATTCCGTACACCGATC
>OIWP01001263.1_pt1 | contig 32362 bp, 27 predicted proteins | sample 1587661 | NCBI WGS metagenome assembly OIWP01 (sample SAMEA3888899, study PRJEB22519) | human gut metagenome | biome: human gut; feature: human-associated habitat; material: faeces | place: Denmark | collected 2010 | reverse complement strand
TACAGAGGGTGTCTTTCTTTTGTGCAATATTTTGGATTTGCTCATTTATAGTTTGTAGAAAAAAATATTGATGAAGTCTACCAATCAGTGTTTTTTGTTGTATAATGTTTTTGTCGTACAGGGTCACTTTCCTTTGTAATGTTTTGGGTCAAATTCTACCCCGATGATGTGCAGAAAGTTTTGTTTGCCAGAACGTTCGGCTGTGTCATCGCTTCGGCATCTTGATCAGCTGTACCTCAGGTAAATGGAGAAGAGAAGCTTAACTTGAGCATGGTAAGCGATGAGATTCCTGCAGGCGCAAAGCTTTACTAAGAAGCGATGAGATCAAAAGCAAAACGATGTCCTGTCTGTGGTGGTGCTATGAAACAGCAGTTCATTGGATTAAGACATTGCAAATGCGGTATCAGTTGGAAGATATCCGGACAAAGGGTGATATATCCAGTAGAATAGTATAAGAAGGTATGATGGTATGAAGATATTAGTAATTCCTGATGTTCATCTTAAACCGCAGATGTTTAAACAGGCTACAGCTCTTATGCATCAGGGAATTGCCGATCGAGCGGTATGTCTGATGGACATCCCTGATGATTGGGACAAGCAATATAATGTCGGACTTTATGAAGAAACTTATGATGAGGCTATTCGGTTTGCAAAAGCATTTCCGGAAACAGCCTGGTGCTACGGGAATCACGATTTGAGTTATCTGTGGCATTGTCTGGAGAGCGGTTATAGCTCCATGGCTTCAATGACAGTGCAAAGAAAGTTGTTGGATTTGCGAGAGGCTGTTCCAGAAGATAATCCCATTAAATATGTTCAGAGAATAGACAATGTTCTCTTTTCTCATGGAGGCGTACTGAATTTCTTTGTAGAGGAATATGTTCCGCGAGCAAAATATAATGATGTGGATGCTGTGCTAGAGACGATTAATCAGCTCGGAAGAATCGAGATGTGGAATGATGCATCGCCGATCTGGCTGAGACCACAGCATTCAAAAATGAGATTATATAAGCCACGTAAGTTGTTGCAGGTTGTAGGTCATACACCTATGGATGCAATTACGAAAGAGGGAAATCTGATTAGCACGGATGTGTTTTCAACTTACAGAGATGGAAAGCCGATTGGAACAGAGGAGTTCCTCTTGCTCGATACAGTGACATGGGAATACTGCGGAATTAAGATGTAGAATCCGATACGTAATTGGATGCATATTATAACAGACATTATTACGATGATGTCCGGGGAACGAGTGAAAGTAAAAACGAAATCGTATCAGAATGATATGGTGACATTTAAAAATAAAGATGACGTTTTAACTGCACTGATTCACTTAGGCTATCTGGCATACGATCGAAGAGAACAGATGGCGTACATTCCAAATGAAGAAATCCGCAGCGAGTTCACGGATGCGGTAAAAGAACATCAGTGTATCATTGAGAAGTATGAAAAATAAAAAGGAGTATGAAAAAATGTATTACGTACCAGACGGAACCAAAACATGTGGTTATTATGAATGCAAGAAATGCGGCAACCGCTTTTTATCCCTTCAGACGATGGAAAAAATCCCATGCCCGGACTGCGAGGCGGAGGTGGATTATGAAATCGGACCTGGCGAATCTTTGGAGGATGTGCTGGACACCGCAGTGCTGCTGCAAAAAATTGAGGGCGAAGAGGAAGTGGAAAAGATGGATGCACTCTTAAGTCTTGCGATTACCGGCGGAGATTTTGACTGGATCTGACATAACAGAGCTTTTTTCAAACACGCTCCAGACAGGTAGCGGATATTTGATGAATGCCAAGTCTGGCGTTCGCTCTGAATTTTCACAGAATTTTACCGGAGTTTTTCCGCGATTTTAAAAGAAAACAAAGAAATTTCAAAGGTTCATGAGAAAAATGTTCAGAAACAACCGAAAAAATATCGGTGAAATTGTGTAAAATTGACAGAACCGATGCAAAAGACCGGAAATCATCGAAAAATTTAAGGATTGACAAAAAGCGGGAATTCCGCTAGAATGTGCCTATGTTGAAAAACAGCAGAGAAAAAGAATAGAGTAAAGATAACGCAACGGAGCGGTTCTGGGAATAGAATCGCTCCGTTTGTAATTTTCTCCCTTTCTCCAAGGTTTTATTTCTCCCAAAAAACACTCTCAGAAAACCGGAAAACGCTCTGTCTGTTTTTCAAGATAAACTCCATATAAGTAATGGATTCGCGAAGGCGCGGTACGAAGGGAAAGCTTCGTGCCGCGTTTTTCAATCCAAAGGAGAAACGTCAGTAAAGAGTTCGCAACGGGGCGATCTGGAAGGAAGACTTCCAGGTCGCCTTTTGATTTTACCGGAAAGGAGAAAGTCCGATGGAAAACACAAACGTCTTATTTGACCGAAAGCGTCTGGTCCGGCTGATCGTTCCCTTGATTGTGGAACAGGTGCTGGCCGTTACCGTCGGTATGGCAGATATGGTGATGGTATCCGGGGCCGGTGAAACGGCTGTTTCCGGAATCTCACTTGTCAATACGATCTGTGTACTGCTGATCGTGATTTTCACATCGATGGCAAGCGGCGGTTCCGTTGTCGGAGCACAGTTCCTCGGAAGCGGGGATAAGAAAACAGCGTGTCACGCAGCCGAACAGCTCGTGATGATCTGCGGACTGATTGCACTTGTTATCTGCGGCATTTCCTTTTTCGGAAACCGTTGGATTCTCCGGGTAGTCTACGGATCGGTGGAAGAGCAGGTTATGGCCTACGCGGTGGAATACTTCTTCATTACATCGCTTTCGTTTCCGTTTCTTGGAATCTACAATGCGGGGGCGGCGCTTTTCCGGGTTATGGGAAACTCAAATATTTCAATGGTTACTTCCATCGTGATGAATGCGCTGAACATCATCGGAAATGCTGTTTTTGTTTTCGGCTTTGACATGAAGGTCATCGCAAACAGCCGTCACAAAAAGACGGGGCCGCAGTATGACGGCATCGAGCAGGTCAGCATGGAAGAAATTTTCGAACGGTCGGATGTGATCTCCATTCACTGTCCGCATACGAAGGAAACAGAAAACCTGCTGAACCGTGAAGCATTTGCCAAAATGAAGGACGGTGTCATCATTATCAACACCGCACGGGGAATCATCATCGATGAGGGGGCGCTTCTTGAGGCGCTGGAATCGAGAAAGGTTTATATGGCAGGACTCGATGTTGTCGCAAATGAGCCGCCGCAGTATCAGATTCCGCTGATGCAGTCGCCGTACACCTTTATTACTTCCCATATCGCCTGGCAGCCGAAGGCAGCAAGACTCCGCGCAGTAGATCTGGCGGTGAAAAACTTCCGGTCTTACCTGGAGGGAATGCCGACGAGTGTGATTAATTAAAAACAGCGGATTGTGAAAACAGCTGCAAAAAAACGACTGTAAAAACAGCAGAGCTGCGGAACAGTCCAGGCATGAAAGAAGAGGTTAGAAAATCTGTCAGAAAACAGATTTCTATATAGAAGCAGCAGAGCCGGTAAATGAATGGAAGAGAAAACCGGGAAGGCGGATAAAAAAGAAATCCGCAGCCGGAAAAATCAGAAGCTGTACAGGAGCCGGTTCGGAAAGGGAGGGAAAATCATGAAAAAGCTGGAAATTGTAATTCGTCCGGAGAGCCTCGAAAACCTGGAGCTACTCTTCGAGGAGCAGAAGGCAAACGGTATGATGATCACAAATATCCTTGGATATGGAAACCAGAAGGGATATCGTCAGATGTACCGTGGAGCGGAAATCGTGGCTAAAATGCTTCCGAAGGTTAAAGTGGAGACCGTTGTGGAGGACGACAAGGTTCCGAAAATCGTTGATTTTGTTGTGAAAAACCTGTCAACCGGAAACTACGGCGATGGAAAAATTTTCGTTTACGATGTCGAAGATGCAGTGCGGATCCGGACAGGTGAGCACGGCGAACAGGCACTTTAAAAAATCTGAAAGCTACCGTTTCAGGATGACCGTTTCAGAAGATCTGCAGACGGGAACAGGTAAGATGGGAATGAGGAGGAACTTATTATGGAAAACACACAGGTATTACTCAATATTGTATGGACCATGGTCGGAGCCTTTCTGGTGTATTTTATGCAGGCCGGATTTGCCATGGTGGAGACAGGATTTACAAGAGCGAAAAACTCCGGAAACATTCTGATGAAGAACATGATGGATTTCGTGCTCGGCTCTATTTTCTTCTTTATCATCGGATTTGCGCTGATGTTCGGAGGAAGCAATGCCTTTATCGGAACAGCAGGTTTCTTTAACCCGAAATCGCTGGCAGATGCAGATGGCATGTTCAACGGATTGCCGATCGGCGTATTTATGATTTTCCAGACTGTGTTCTGTGCAACATCGGCCACGATTGTATCAGGTGCTATGGCAGAGAGAACCAAATTCATCTCTTATTTGATTTACTCCGCAGCCATCAGCGTTTTCATTTATCCGATCACCGGACACTGGATCTGGGGCGGCGGCTGGTTAAGCCAGATCGGGTTCCATGATTTTGCAGGATCTACGGCAGTTCATATGGTCGGCGGTCTGTGTGCCCTTGCCGGTGCAAAAATGGTCGGACCTCGTATCGGAAAATACACAAAAGAGGGAAAACCGGTTGCTATTCCTGGTCATAACCTTCCGCTTGGAGCACTTGGTGTCTTTATCCTCTGGTTCTGCTGGTTCGGATTTAACTGTGGATCGACCACAGCAGCAACCTACAGCCTTGGCGACATTGCCATGACTACAAACCTTGCGGCAGCAGCAGCAACACTTGTTACCCTGATTGTTACCTGGGTACGTTATGGAAAACCGGATATCAGTATGACAATGAACGGCGCACTGGCCGGACTGGTAGCTATTACAGCAAGCTGTGATGTAGTGAACGACTACGAGGCACTGTTCATTGGAGCAGTTGCAGGTGTCGTTGTTGTATTTGCAGTTGAATTCTTTGATAAAGTCGTAAAAATCGATGACCCGGTTGGTGCAATCAGTGTACACGGTGTCTGTGGAGCACTCGGAACCTTATTTACCGGTATTTTCGGCGAGGGATGCAGCTTTATCATCCAGCTGATCGGTTTTGTAGCAGTTGCGGCATATACCCTGATCCTGGCGTTCATTCTGTTCTTCGTCCTGAAAAAGACCATCGGACTTCGCGTAACCGAGAAGGAAGAGATCGACGGACTGGATATGCACGAGCACGGATGCAGCGCTTATGCAAACTTCCACTTCCACAATGACAAATAAAAAGAATTGATGAAAAAGGATCAATAAAAAGGTGGTGCGGATATGAAAAAGCTGACAGTTATTGTCAAACCCGCGAACCGGGAGGATGTCATCGACATCATGGAATCGTGTGCCGTGTACGGCGTGATGGAAACGGATATCACCGGATATGGAAACCAGAAGGGTTACCGGGTGATGTACCGTGGAACCATGAGCGGGCCGAATGTACTGATGAAATGCAAATTCGAGACCGTGGGTGACGATAAGACAATTGAAGTGCTAAAAGGCTTCCTGGAAAAGAAGCTGTGTACCGGAAATATCGGAGACGGAAAGATTTTTGTCGAGAAAGTGGCAGATGTCATCCGGGTTCGTACCGGCCAGCGTGGCGAGGAAGCATTATAAAAACAAAAGACAGTAAAAAGGTGCAAAGAGGCAGCCAGAACAGATCGTTCAGCTGCCTCTTCTGAGCTAAAAAAGCCGGAACGGGAGGAATGCTGCATGGTAAGATACATCATAAAACGTTTATTTATTGGAGTGGTGACGATCTGGGCACTGATCACCATTACCTTTTTCCTGATTCGGATTATGCCGGGCAGCCCGTTCGAGGCAGACAATCTTTCCCAGAGCGCCATTGAGCAGCTTGAATCGACCTACGGGCTGGATGAACCCATGTGGAAACAGTATATTCTTTACATGGAAAATCTGATGCACGGGGATCTCGGCATTTCCTATAAAAAGAACGTTTCTGTTAATACACTGATCGCAAGAGGATTTCCGTATACGTTAAGCATCGGACTTCTCTCTATCGCGGTATCCGCTTTCATCGGTATTCTGATGGGTATCTGGATGGCGACGAGCAAGCGGCTGGCAGTGAAAAACACCCTGCTTGGAATTGCGACGCTGGGGGTCAGTATCCCGGGATTCGTCACAGCGATTCTGCTGATGATGATTTTCGGTGTCTGGTGGCCGGTACTCCCGATCGTCGGTCTTGGTTCTCCGGCCAACTACATTCTTCCGGTGGCAGCACAGTCATTCGGACAGATCGCTTCGATTGCCAGACTGACCAAGAGTACGTATTCCGAGGCGATTCAGATGGATTACGTAACGATGGCAAGAGCGAAGGGACTTAGCAATCTGTACATCACCGCGCGTCACGTCCTTAAAAATGCACTGATCCCGGTTGTCACCTATTTCGGACCGGCTATCGCATTTCTGATCACAGGAAGCTTCGTCGTAGAATCTATTTTTTCCATTCCCGGAATCGGACGTGAATTTACGAATGCCATCACAAACCGTGATTACACCGTAGTCCTTGGCTTCAGTGTTTTCATCGGTGTGATTATCACCGTTGCCAACCTGGCGGTGGATATCATTTGTTACCTCATTGACCCGAGAATCAAACTGACAAACTAGGAGGTGACTGTTATGGACTGGTTTTCACCGATTGATCCATCCAAAAAGAACAGCGAGTTTATTGCCGTGGAGAGCAAAAGCTTCTGGAAAGCGGCATGGGGAAGATTTAAGAAAAATCCAATGGCAGTTCTCGGACTGGTCGTCATCCTCCTTCTGGCGGTGGTTTCCATTTTCGGACCGATGATCAGCCCCTATGCATACGATGCACAGGACGCAGCCAATCAGTACGCGGGCTTTTCGGCACAGCACATTTTCGGAACCGACAAATTCGGCCGTGATGTATTTACAAGACTCTGCTACGGAGGCCGCATCAGCCTGGCGATTGGTTTTGGAGCAGCCGTCATCAACACCGTACTCGGTGTGGTGATCGGTGGACTGTGCGGCTACATTGGTGGAAAATTTGATAACTTTGTGATGCGTATTGTGGATATCATCTACGCAATGCCATCTATGATCTACGTTATTCTGATCATGATGGTTCTCGGATCGAATGTACGAAGCATTCTGATCGGTATCTGCATTCCGGGCTGGATCGGCATGGCACGTCAGGTAAGAGGCCAGCTGATCGCCTTAAAGGAGCAGGAATTTTCCATGGCAGCACTCGTCATCGGAGCAAGCGATGCGAGAATTCTGTTCCGCCATCTGCTGATCAATGCCATCGGGCCGATCATCGTACAGATTACTTTCCTTGTTCCGAACGCCATTTTCACCGAAGCCTTCTTAAGCTTCATCGGAATCGGCATTTCCGCTCCGATGGCAAGCTGGGGTTCCATGGCGCAGGATGCCCGACAGGTGCTCACCATGCACCCGGGACAGCTGCTTTTGCCGACCATCTGCATTTGTATCACCATTTTCTCCCTGAACTTCCTCGGTGAGGGAATCGGCGATGCCTTTAATCCAAAGAAAACCAGGGGGTGAAGCGTATGAGTTTACTCGAAATCAGCCATCTCACAACAAAATTTGAAACGCAGCAGGGAACCGTCAGCGCAGTCCGCGATGTTTCCTACCATCTGGAAGAGGGCGAGGTACTTGGTATTGTCGGCGAGTCCGGTTCCGGAAAAAGTGTCGGCATGCTGACCCTGATGGGGCTTCTGGCATCGAACGGCAGAGTGGAAGAAGGAGAGATCCTTTTCGACGGAGAAAACATTTCTCCGCCGCACACGAAGGACCGGAAAGAAAAACGGGCTTATGAAAAGAAAATGCAGCAGATCCGCGGAAACCGCATCGGCATGATTTTCCAGGATCCGATGACATTTCTGAATCCGATCCTGAAAATCGGAATTCAGATGACAGAGGGAATTCGAAAGCATCAGAATTGCTCTAAAAAAGAAGCGGAAGCGAAAGCCATTGAGCTGATGCGGCAGGTCGGAATTCCAAGTCCGGAAAAACGGCTCGATCAGTATCCATTTGAATTTTCCGGCGGCATGCGGCAGAGAATCATTATTGCGACGGCGCTGGCGTGTGATCCGAAGCTGATTATCGCAGATGAGCCGACAACCGCACTGGATGTGACCGTACAGGCACAGATTCTGGAGCTTTTGAAAAAGCTGACGAAGGAAAAAGGAACCTCCGTTATTATGATTACCCACGACCTCGGCGTTGTCGCTTCTATGTGTGACCGGATTGCCATTATGTACGCAGGACAGATCGTAGAAGAGGGAACCGTCGATGAGATTTTCTACGAACCGCATCATCCGTACACGAAAGGTCTTCTGAACAGTATCAACAATTCGGCAAAGGATAACGACGAACCGCTCGTTCCGATTCCGGGAACACCGCCGGACCTCTTAAAGCTTCCGAAGGGCTGCGCATTTATGAGCCGCTGTCCTTACACTATGAAGATCTGTGAGGTACAGGCCTCTCCGGTGACAACCTACAGCGAGACGCACTGCTGCAGATGCTGGCTGGAATGTATGGATGAAACAAAAATCACAGTTTCCGGGGAGGAGGCGGCTGCCAATGAGTGAAAATGTACTGGAAGTAAAAAACCTGTGTAAATACTTTGATGTGAACAGAGGAATGAAGGGAGCACAGAAGGTCATTGCCGTAGATGGTATTTCCTTCGAGGTAAAAAAAGGGGAAACCTTCGGACTGGTCGGAGAATCCGGCTGTGGAAAAAGTACACTTGGCCGCACGATTTTACGGATCTATGAGCCGACAAAGGGCGAAATCGTTTTCGAGGGAGAAGATATTTCCAGGCTTTCCCGGAAAAAGATGCTTCCCTACCGGCAGAAGCTGCAGATGATCTTCCAGGATCCATATGCATCCTTAAATCCCCGTTTTACCGTCGGTGAGATTATTGAGGAGCCGATGGTGATTCATCACATGTACGATGAAAAAAAGCGAAAAAAACGCGTGCAGGAGCTGCTGGAAACGGTTGGATTAAAACCGGACCACATCCGAAGATATCCGCATGAATTTTCCGGCGGCCAGAGACAGCGAATCGGAATTGCGAGAACGCTGGCACTCGAACCGGACTTTATCGTCTGCGACGAACCGATTTCGGCGCTCGACGTTTCCATCCAGGCACAGGTCATCAACCTTTTGGAGGATATTCAGAAAAAAGAGGGTATCAGCTATCTCTTTATCGCACACGATCTTGGCATGGTAAAGCATATCAGCCACCGGATCGGTGTCATGTATCTGGGACACATGGTAGAGATCGGAGAATCCAATGATGTTTACCGCCGTCCGCTTCACCCATATTCGAAGGCACTGCTTTCTGCAGAGCCGATCCCGGATCCGAAGACCGCAAGAAGCAGAAAACGAATCCTGCTGGAAGGCGAAATCCCGAGTCCGATCCATCCGCCGAAAGGATGCCCGTTCCACACGAGGTGCCCCTACGCTATGGAAGAATGCAGCCAGGCCCGCCCGGCAACGTATGATATTGAGGGCAGGAAAGTAGCTTGCTTCTTATATTCCCCGCGGTATTTGAGACAGAGGGAGGGTCTGGCAATCGAACCGCTGCTGGCCGGAGCAAAATAGAACCATTCCGGTGCGGCAGGTTTGGGAACAGAGGTTTCAGGGACCGGAGCTGTGTTTCAAACAAGCATCAGCAGCAAAAGGAGGAGAACATTATGAGGAAATTATGGAAAACAACAGCGACACTGGCAGCGGCTGTTCTTCTGGCAGGATCCCTTGCCGGATGCGGAAGCAGCGGAGGAAGCAGCAGCTCTTCCGGAGGAGGCAAAAGCGGCAGTACTTCCGATATGATTGTAACAACGATGAATACCGAGGCCGGAAGCCTGGACAGCGCAGGAGAGAGCGGTTTATGGTGGTGGTCCTACGATGATGTGTGTATGGCCCCGATCATGGAAATGAAAGAGGACGGTTCCTGGGATTATATTCTGGCAGAAAGCGTTGATGTCAATGAGGATATGACACAGTACACCGTACACCTCCGCAGCGATGCAAAATGGAGCAACGGAGACGATGTGACAAGTGCCGATTTCAAAAATACCATTGTCCGCGCACTGGATCCGAACTGCAAGAGTGGTTATTCCTCAATGCTTTACCCGATTGCGGGAGCTGAGGAAATGTACAACGGAACCGGCGATGAGAGCGGTCTTGGCGTAGACACCAGCGATGACAAGACCATTGTGTTCAACTTAAAGGAGCCGTGCGCTTACTTCGAACAGCTCTTTGTACTTCCGGTTTATATGCCGACGCATCGTGAGCTTCAGACCGAGACCAACGGCGACTGGGCAATGGGAAATGACATGGATGCGCTGGTAAGCTGCGGACCGTACTACCTCGCAGAGTATGTACCGAACCAGTACAGCGTTTATAAGAAAAATGAAAATTACGTTCAGGCAGACCGGATCAAAACCGATACGATCAAAAAAATGGTTATGGACGATACACAGTCCATCATTAATGCGTATAAATCCGGTGAGCTGAACTTTATCTCAGCAGATTATACCGTTATGGACGAGTATAAAGACAGCGATGGGCTGATTACTTCTCCATCTCAGACTAGTTATTATGTACTGTTCAATGTAAATGAAGCACCATTTGACGATGTCCGCGTCCGCCAGGCGTTCTCTATGGCAGTCAACCGCGATGAGGTAGCTTCCGCGTGCGGTTCCTCTTATGAGGCAAGTGATTTCTTCGTAGCAAAACATCTGAAATCCTCCGCAAGCGGCAAGGACTGGGCAGAGGAAGCAGAGGAAGATCCGATCGGCTTTGATCCGGACAAGGCAAAAGAGCTTCTGGCAGAGGCCGGTTACCCGGATGGAGAAGGCTTTCCGGCCATCACCTACAAATACCCGAGCCTCCAGCTCGACAGCGATATGGCACAGGCCCTGCAGGCACAGTGGAAAACAAACCTTGGCATCGAGGTGGAGCTTCAGGCAGAGGAGCAGCAGGTACAGGTAGCAGAGAGAAGATCCGGCGATTTCCAGCTTGCCCGTATGAGATGGACTGCAGACTTTACCGATCCGTTCACCTTCCTTTCCATGTACCGTTCCAACGACAGCTACAACGATAACAAGACCAACTGCCCGGAGTATGACGAACTGATGGCACAGTCGAATGAGGAAAGCGATCCGACCGCCAGATTTGAGCTGCTGCACCAGGCTGAGAGCGTACTGGTAAACGACTACTGCTTCGGCGTACCGGTACTGAATTCTTCCAATATTTATCTGGTAAGCACCGACATCACAAACTTTGAGATTGACCCGTCCAGAAACATGATCCGTACCAAATATCTGGTATTGGGAGACAGCTCTTCTGAGTCTTAAGCAAAAAATCGGAAAACGGGCAGGCTCCGCAGATGGCTTAGCAGCTGTTTCGAGGGGAGCCGTAAAACGGTAATTTTCCGGAAAAAAAACAATAGAAGCCGTGAAAACAGGAGGAAATGAATATGGAAGTAAATAAAATCATCAGCCACGCATTACAGAGCATGCCGCCGAGCAAACGTCAGAAGGCATTTGCGAAGGACACCTCAAAACTGATCCATATGGGATTAAATGAAAACAATTACGGAATGTCACCGAAGGCAGTGGCGGCACTGGAGGACTCTATGGCGGGTAGCCATTTTTATCCTGATTTTGCAGCAGTACTGCTGAAACAGAAGGTAGCGGAGCAGTACGGATTAAAAGCAGAAAATGTACTGACAGGAGCCGGATCGAGTGCGATGATCGATATGATCGGACTGACCTTTCTGGACGAGGGAGATGAGGTGCTGTTTTCCGCTCCGACCTACGGGGCATTTGCCGATATGGCATACTTAAACGACGGTGTGCCGGTTTCCGTACCGGTTACCGAAGAGCAGAAATTTAATCCCCCTGCCATGAAAGAAAAAATTGGTGAAAAAACAAAAATCGTGGTGATCTGCAATCCGAATAACCCGACCGGAACGTATGTGCCGATCGGGGAGCTGGAGGCATTCGCAGATACCCTTCCGGAGGACGTTCTGTTGGTGATGGATGAGGCATACATGGAATTTGCCACCGAGCCGGACTGCTGCAGTATGGTCGATTATATGAAAGCACATCCGGAAAAACCGATTCTGGTTCTCCGCACCTTTTCCAAATATTATGCGATGGCAGGCCTTCGTGTCGGCTATGCGCTGGGCTCCGAAGAGCTGATTGGAATCATGCGGAAATGTTCCGCTTCCTGGAACCTGAATGTCTGTGCCCAGAAAGCGGCAGTGGCAGGCCTGGCAGACCAGGAATATTATCAGGAGCAGAAAGCCAAAATCGTGGAGGGAAGAGAATATCTGGAAAAAGAGATGGCAGCGCTTGGCTGCAGGGTTTATCCGTCCCAGTCGAATTTCATCTACTTCGATACCGGAAAAGATCCTGCCTAGATTCAGGAACAGCTGATGAAAAAGGGCATCCGTATCGGCGCATTCGAGATGAGCCGTGTCAGCGTGGGAACGATGGAGGAGTGTAAACTTTATATCAAAGCATTAAAAGAAATTCTGGAAGCGGCAGAGTGAAAAAGGTTTTACGGTAAACGTTAAAAGATAGAATGAAAGAGAAAAAGACCGGATGAGAAGTAAAAAATCCGGTCTTTTTCTGCTGGTATGAGAACAGAAAAAGCGGATCAGCAGGTTGCATATTTCAGGTAAAAAAGGTATACTTATAAGTGATGAAAAGAGAAATATGTTAGCAGCAGCTAATAAGAAAAAAACAGAGAAAAAACATGGTTTTTGCAAATTAGTGCTTGCCATTCCATGAAAATTGGAATATTATATGTGCAAACGCCTATAGATGAAAAAAGATGTATCACATCCTGAAAGGGGAAAGAAAATATGCTTTTTAAAACATACCAGAAGATCACGACGTTATTTAAAGAACATCATGGATATATGAGCTTCGCAGACCTCAGAGATCATCAGGTGACCGTACTGCAGCTGGCAGAAATGGAAGAGGAAGGAAGTCTGGAACGATTTGCACGCGGCTGGTACTGGTGCAAGGACTGTGGTTATGAAAAACCGGAAGACTATCAATATATCGAAATTGCGAAAGTAAACCCACGCGCAGTCATCTGCATGGACAGTGCTGCATGGCTTGCCGGAATGCTGAAAGAAGAGCCGGCTACGATTGCAGTTGCAACAGCACGGACAGACCGAAAAAAAATGGATCTGGAAAATTTTGAAATCAGACGTTTTTATTTCCAGAATGCCGATGTCCCGGGCGAAATCTGTGAGAAAAAGACAGAGTTTGGTTCCTACAAATATTATTCTCCGAAGAGAACCTTCTGTGACTGTCTGCGCATGAACAACAAGATGCCGGAGGAAGTAAAAGAAGAAATCCTCACCTGGTGCCGGAAACAGAAATATTCCAAAGAAGAGATTCTGGAATACGCGAACAAGCTCCGTGCGGTAAAAAATATCGAGGAAGAGTATCAGAAATAAAATTTCACAGGAATAGATAAGGGAAACTCCCGACGGAAGATCTTATACGAGAAATTCTGCCGGGAGTTTCTGCGTGTATATCGGATGGTTACGCATACACGATTTCCTCGTATGTTCCCCTGTGTCATTCGCAAAAATCGTATAAAATGAGAAGCAAAGAGCAATACTTGACTAGCCGAACGGGAAACGCGGCGATACAATAGAGGCAACAAATTTCGGGAGGATTTTACCTATGAGTAAAGAGACGAGAGAGTATGCAAAACAGCTGGTTTCCCAGATGACGCTGGAAGAAAAAATGAGCCAGATGGTCTATCAGTCACCGGCGATCGAGCGTCTTGGCATTCCGGCATACAACTGGTGGAATGAAGCGCTGCACGGCGTGGCAAGAGCTGGTGTGGCAACGGTATTTCCGCAGGCTATTGGCCTTGCAGCAACGTTTGATAAAGAGCTGCTGCAGGAGATCGGTGATGTTGTTTCTACCGAGGGACGTGCAAAATTCAACGAGTTTTCGAGAAAAGGCGACCGCGGCATCTACAAAGGCCTGACCTTCTGGGCACCGAACGTCAACATTTTCCGTGATCCGAGATGGGGCCGCGGCCATGAGACATATGGTGAGGACCCGTATCTGACCGGTGAGCTCGGATGCGCCTACATCCGCGGATTACAGGGACCGGACCCGGATCACCCGAAGGCAGCGGCGTGTGCCAAACATTTCGCCGTCCACAGCGGCCCGGAGGCGATCCGCCATGAGTTTGACGCAAGAGTCAGCAAACATGATCTGTATGACACCTATCTGTATGCCTTCAAACGCTGTGTCAAGGATGCAAAAGTCGAGGCAGTCATGGGCGCGTATAACCGTGTCAACGGTGAACCGGCATGCGGAAGCAAGACATTGTTAAAGGACATCCTGCGCGATGAGTTCGGCTTTGAAGGCCATGTTGTCTCCGACTGCTGGGCAATCATAGATTTCCATGAGCACCACAGAGTGACCAAAAATGTAGAGGAGTCCGCAGCGCGTGCTGTCAACAACGGCTGTGACCTGAACTGCGGCGTTGCTTTCCTGCATCTGCCGAAAGCATACGAGGATGGCCTGGTATCCGAAGAGGCAATCACCGCGGCAGTTGAGCGCCTGATGGAAATCCGCATCCGCCTCGGTATGATGAAAGACTATCCGTCACCGTACGAAGATCTGTCCTACGATCTAGTCGAGTGCAAGGAGCATGTTGATCTGTCCGTCGAGGCAGCGAGAAGAAGTATGGTTCTGCTGAAAAATGAAAACAATATGCTGCCGCTCGATGTGAAGAAGATCCGCAGTATCGCCGTGATCGGACCGAACGCGAACTCGAGAGCAGCGCTGGTTGGAAACTATCAGGGAACATCGTCCAGATACATCACACCGCTGGAAGGAATTCAGCAGTATGTCGGTGATGATGTGAGAGTGACATACGCAGAGGGCTGCCATCTGTATAAAAATAAAGTCGAAGGACTCGGCGAGGACAAAGACCGTTTCAAAGAGGCTGTCATTGCCGCTGAGCACGCAGACGTTGTCGTTCTGTGCCTTGGACTTGATGCAACTGTTGAGGGCGAGGAAGGCGATGCCGGAAACGAATACGCGAGCGGCGATAAGCTGGGCCTCAATCTGCCGGGCTTACAGGAGGAACTGCTTGAGACAATCACAGCGGTTGGAAAACCGGTAGTCCTCGTTCTCTCGGCAGGAAGTGCCATCGACCTGTCCTGGGCCGAGGAGCATGTACCGGCTATTCTTGACAGCTGGTATCCGGGTGCGCGCGGTGGAAAAGCCGTGGCAGAGGCGCTGTTCGGCGATTATGCACCGAACGGAAAACTGCCGGTGACTTTCTATCAGGGAACGGAAAATCTGCCGGAGTTCACCGATTACAGCATGGCAGGACGAACCTACCGCTATACTGATAAAAATATTCTGTATCCATTTGGATATGGACTGACGTATGGAACAATTTCCTACAGCGGCGCAAAAACGGAACAGGAGACGAGCGCGGTGCTCGACGATGTGACCGTGTGCACGAAGGTGAAGAATGAGAGTGCATATCCGCTGCATGAGAGCGTAGAGGTTTATGTGAAATACAAAAACGCACAGCCGGGTGAGCCAGGCTTCCAGTTAAAAGGCATCGCGTGCGTGGAACTGCAGGCAGGAGAAGAAAAAGAGGTTTCCGTGACACTGCATGCAAGAGATTTTGCTGTTATCACAGAGGACGGCGGATGTGTCGTACGGCCGGGCGAGTATGAAATCTCCATCGGCGGACAGCAGCCGGGCGAAAGAAGCCGCGCGCTAACAGGACGTGAGACAGAGATTCTGACGGTCAGAAAAGAAGGAAATGAAGAGAACGTCGAGTATTAAGTATTAGATAGAAATTGAAAAACGAAGAGGGAGGTGGAATCGTCTGCCTCCCTCTTTTAGTGACAGAATGGACGGCTTGGTGCGATGATCGCTGGAAATCTGCCGAACCTGCTTCATTTCCAGACCGGCGGACTGTATGGTGCTGCATCTTCGTGCACCGAAGGGAAAAGTGTCGGTTGAGGGGATGCTGAACCGTGCAAAATATTTTGACCGTACAGGAAAGGTCAACGATCACACGATTTATCTGAGCGGAAACCTCGGAAAAAATGCTCTGGAATTTGCCATGTGCCTGTCTGCGAAAGCAAAGGGCGGACGCGTGTATACGATGGGCCATACCCTGGTTGTAGAGGGAGCAGATGAGGCCGTGCTTTACTTTGGTGCGGACAGCACCTTCCGTTATGCGTCTGCGGACGTTGCCTCGTGGGAACCACGTGTGCAGGAGGTGCTGGCAGAGAAAATTACCGAAAAGCTGGAGCGTGCGATGGCACGGGAGTATGGCGGGCTGCTGGCGGAGCATGAGAAGGATTACCGGGAGTTTTACGACCGTGTGGCATTATCTCTGCCGGAAAAAGAGGAAAATGCCGCGCTTCCGACCGACGAGCGTCTGCAGAGGATCATAAGCGGCGGTACGGACGAAGGGCTTGCAAAGCTGTTGTTTGACTACGGACGGTATCTGCTGATCGGGTGCAGCCGCCCGGGGGATCTTCCGGCGACGCTGCAGGGCATCTGGAACAAGGATTTCATGGCGCCGTGGGACAGCAAATATACGATCAACATCAATACGGAAATGAACTACTGGCCGGCAGAGGTCTGCGCACTGCCGGAATGCCACACGGCACTCTTTGATCTGATCGGGCGGATGAGGGAGCACGGGCGGAGTATTGCGCGCAGGATGTACGACTGCCGTGGCCTTATGGCGCATCACAATACCGATCTTTACGGAGACTGCGCGCCACAGGACAACTGGATTCCGGCGACGATCTGGACAATGGGAGCTGCCTGGCTCTGCACGCATCTGTGGATGCATTATTCCTATACGCAGGATCTGGAATTTTTGAAATGGGCCTACCCGGTGATGGCGGAAGCGGCGCTGTTTTTCGTGGACTTTCTGGAGGAAAAGGACGGCTATCTTGTAACAAACCCGTCCCTGTCGCCGGAAAATGTTTATATTCTGCCAAGCGGTGAGCAGGGCTGCTGCTGCATGGGAGCGACCATGGATCTGGAGATTCTGCGCGAGCTGTTTACCGGCTGCAAAAAAGCGGCAGAGATTCTCGGGGATGCTGTGGATGAGGCGGAAATTCCAGACGTTTCGGATATGCGGAAATTACAGAAGGAGATCAATGCGGCGCTCGAAAAGCTGCCGCCGATCCGCATCGATTCCACAGGAAGAGTCATGGAATGGATGGAGGAGTACGAGGAAGCAGAGCCGGGACATCGCCATGTGTCGCAGCTGTACGGCCTGTATCCGTCCGATCAGATCTCGATGGATAAAACACCAGAGCTTGCCGCCGCGGCTGCGGAAACCCTGCGTGTACGCCTTGCAAACGGCGGCGGCCACACGGGCTGGAGCCGGGCATGGATCATCAATTTTTATGCGAAGCTGTGGGATGGTGAAAAGGCGTGGGAGAACATTTGCCAGATGCTGGCAAAATCCACCTATTCCAATCTTTTTGACCGCCACCCGCCGTTCCAGATAGACGGAAACTTCGGCGTGACCGCGGCGATTGCGCAGATGCTGGTGCAGAGCAGGGAACAGGAAGTGATTTTGCTTCCGGCGCTGCCAAAGGCGTGGGAGCAGGGAGAAGTAAAAGGCCTGCGGCTGGTCGGAAATGCGGGAATTGCGCTTGCATGGAAAGACGGAAGGCTGCTGCAGTGCCGGGTGACGGCAGATCAGGCGTATAAAGGGGAAATCGTGTACGGCAGCGTGCGCCGCACGGTAAAACTGAAAGCGGGCGAGACCATAGTACTGGATGAGCGTCTGCAGGAAATAGAAGAATAAACACAAAAGCGCCGGGCAGAGTGATATGTGCCCGGCGCTTTTGCGCAGATACAACTTATGACGGATCGGAAGAAAAGGAAGCAAGCTCAGCCAGCAGCAGGTCATAATAATGTTCGGCATAGCGGCAGAGATAATCAGGCGCGCCCTGATACGAACCGGTCTCTAAAAAGGAAGCAGCTGCGCAGGTGCGGCAGATCGGCCGGAAACGGCATTGCCGGCATTTTGTGCTAAGCGAAAGATTCCGGGCTTTTGCGGAAACCGTTTCCCAGGCTGCCAAAAAGCCGAGATCAAAGACCGGTGCCGACAGCTCTGAGAGCATGACACAGGGAAAAAGCCGGCCCTGCCAGTTGATAAAGAAGGAGCAGTTCCCGGCAAGACAGGAAATGTGGCCGTCCCCACGCGGGAAAGCAGGGTCGTTGACACGGCGGACGGATTCCCGGACATACTGCCGGAAAATATCGGCATCCAGCTGCAGCTTCAGTGCCTGAAAGGCCAACGCAGCAGCGTCCTCTGGATGCAGGCGTACCTGCGCATCGAAGGGGAGAGAGCGTTCCCGGACGGCGGGCATCATATAGTGATCGGCGTGGACAGGGACACCGAGCTCTTTTCCGAGGGCAAAAATCCTGGAAAAATCCTGCGGATTCTTTTTGGTTACAGAGCAGCTGATTTTCACATCCACGTTTCGTGCGCGGAGCAGCCGGACTGCGCGAAGGGTCTGATCGAAGCCCTGCGGAAAATGGCACAGACGGTCGTAGGAAGCGGCATCGGCACCATAGAGCGTGATGTTGATGCGGCGCGGCGGGTATGTGGCAAAAAAATCAGCCCAGGCTTCGTCCAGCAGGGTTCCGTTTGTATTGATGGTGAGAATCATGCCCAGATTTCGAAGCCTGCGATACAGCGTTTTAAAATCCGGAAAGAGCAGCGGCTCCCCGCCGGTCAGAAGAAGAAAAACGGTACCGGCCTTCTGCATCTGCTCTGCAAGGCGAACCCATTCCTCCACCGTGCGAAGCCGTCCCTGCCGTTCCATTTCCGAGCGGGACAGCCGGACATAGCACATGTCGCAGTTCATATTGCAAAGCGGCAGAAGCTCAAGCGCACCGGTAACGGGAATGTGCTTCTGGCGGGCTTTCTGGAGAAGGGAACGTTCAAAGGTCGAAGCGTCGTCCATATAGTTCATAAAAATTCCTCCGAAAAAACAAAAACCGGTCCGGAGCGTGTCTGAAAAATCATTTCCGACACGCTCCGGAGGACCAGAGATGAACCGAATCAGGCAAGTCCCTTGCTTCTATTGCGTGAAGCAATAAGCAGTGGGGTGGGATTTGCTTGTATCAGGAGTGGTATAAGCCACTCCTGATACAAGCTGCGAAGCAGCTATTCGGTTATGAACAAGTAGCGAAGCGGATTGCGAATATCCGCTTTGCATGGGAACAGAAAGAAAAGGATCGAAACGGTTGGTTCGATCCTTTTACAGTCGTTTGAAAAAATATGATGTTGTGGGAACAATCAGGATTTTGCGGTTTCCCAGGAACTCATGTTTAAGTCTTTGGTTGCATGTCCGTTCATACCCCATGGACCGCGCCATACAATGACTCCTTCATTAGGATCCTGTATTCCATTCCCATCATAATCAATAAATCCATCGTAAAAATCACTTGTTGCACTGGCATCGTGTTTAGTCCCGCATGGGTGATAGGAACCTAGAAGTCTTGCTCTTCCAGAGCCATTGTAGGTTCCATCAATTTTACCATCGCTCTTAGGATAATAGTACAAATCTCCTGCAGGAGCATTGCACTCAAATTTATAAACCATTCCGCTTTCACAAGCCGCCACATACTCATTTGCAACAAATTCCTGAACCTTGATTACAGGTTCCATCCACTCTTTTCTCATAATGAAACAACCTCCTCTAATAATTGATATTTTAAAGTATCATGCACAAAGTTTAATACGGAATCTTGAATTTTTTCCTCCGGAGCCTCATACTCTTCTGCCGCCTGTGCAACGACCTCCGAAATGGTATGCGGCTGCAAAAATGCATTCCAGAGGAATACGGCGGTATCGTTTGGAACCATTACAGCATTCGAAATCTGACACGCAGCCCCGACGGGAATGATCGCGTATTCTCCTGCGATTTCACGCAGCAGATAATCGGCGCTGACACGATATTTCTTTTCTTTTATCGTTTGTAACAGATCCGACCTGGTCGGAGAAGCCATTGGTTCCATCAAAACCTCCTCTTGCAAAGTGCCGTGCCTTTTCGGGCGAACACCATTTCTGCCGTCAAACCGGTAAAATAGGAAAAGCGCGCAGAAGTGCAATTACAGTTATCATTACAGGTAATTATAAGAGAAAAAAGAGGAAAAGTCAAGGAAAAGAAGGAAAGAAAAGGAAGTAAAAAATTACAAGTTACATTACATAAGAGGAGTAAACAATTGACGGAGCATCTTTTTTTTGCTATCATAAATGCGGAAAAAGGGATCGTGACACGATGTGTGGAAAATGGAAGATTACAGAGAAAAAAAAGAGGAGTTTTTATGGAAAAAACATTTCAGACAGGGAGCTTTTCCTTCCGGCTGCGCTTTCCGGAGGAGCTGGTTCTTCCGGCGGATATGGAAAAGTTTGCGGTGGAAAAGGAGTCGGCAGACTACACCTATACCATTACCATTGTTGATACACTTCCGGAGGCGGAAGGCGAATTGCTTGTAAATCGGGTCGATCTGCAGGTGTTTCGTAACGGAGAAGGACTGGAAAGCCGCCTGATCGGTGTGAAAGGAGAAGAGCGTCCCTATGCACTGTATCGTGAGACGGCACAAAAGCATGCACAGGTGTTTGTCGGGAGATGGTATCTGGATGGAGTTGCAAAATATGAGGTTGTATTTCTGTCTCTTCTTGCACTGGAACGCCGCCTGTCGGAGCGGCCATGCCTGATTCTGCACTGTGCATATCTGGAGTATCAGGGGAAGGCCATGCTCTTTTCAGCACCATCTGGAACGGGCAAAACTACGCAGGCGGGCCTTTGGGAGCAGTACCGGGGAAGCCGTACTGTAAACGGTGATAAGGCATTGCTTGAATATGACGGCAAAACGTGGACAGCAAATGGCTGGCCGGTCTGCGGAACGTCGGAGGTCTGCGAAAACAAAAAACTGCCAATCGGATGCATTGTGATGCTGAGCCAGGCGAAGCTGAACCAGGCATGGCGGCTTCGCCCGGCAGAGGCATTTACAAGCCTGTACGGACAGATTACCATGAACCGCTGGGAGCGGGAGGGACTGGTGAAAAACCTGGATCTTCTCGAGCGTCTGGTGGGAAAGGTACCAATTTATCATCTGGCATGTGACATTTCGGAGGATGCGGTGAAAACGCTGGAGCAGGAGCTTATGAGGGATTCGTCCGAAGAAGCAGCAGCTGCGGCTTTCCTGCAAAAAAATGCGATGCGGAAAATGGAGAAAAAAGCATGAGGCTGGTAGACACCCGCGCCTATGTCGGAATGCTAAAAGAGCTGGTAGAGCAGGGAAAAGAAGTGCGGATGGTGATTTCCGGGAGCAGCATGGCACCGTTTCTGATCCACGGGCGGGACAGCATTTTTTTTCGTGCCCCGGAGCGGGAGCTGCGAAAGGGCGATATCGTATTTTATGAGCGGCCGGGCGGACAGTTTGTGGTGCACCGGATCTGTGGTGTTCATGGAGAAAGTTACGACCTGATCGGGGACGGACAGACAGAAATCGAACATAATGTGCGGCGGGAGCAGATTTTTGCACGGGTGACACAGGTGGAACGAAAAGGAAAAAGGCTTGCGCCGGGAAGCTTCTGGTGGGGCTTTTTTGAGAAGGTCTGGATTCGAATGATTCCGCTTCGACCGATGGGAAACCGGATCTATCGCCTTTTACAGGGAAAAAGACCCGCACACAGGGAAAACGAAAGGGAAAAAACATGATTACAGAAACAGAAACCGCATTCCTTGCGGTGGTTCGTGCGTTTTTGACGGAAGAAAAAGCAGCTCTAGAAGAACTTGCGGCGCTGACAGAAAAACAATGGAATCATCTGTTTGTCCTCGCGGCACAGCATTCGCTGCTGTCAGCGGTCTACGATGTTGTGGGCAAAACACCGGAATTTGCAGAGCTTCCGGATGAGCTTCGCAGACAGGTAAAAACGCAGGCGATGCAGAGCATTTTGCAGCAGGTTTCGCGTACCGCGCTGTTTCTTACAGATGAAAAGGAGCTGGAGCAGCTGGGCGTGCAGCCGCTGGTGATGAAAGGGATTGTGTGCAGAAGTCTCTATCCGAAGCCGGATCTGCGCCCGTCCGGGGATGAGGATCTGCTGATTCCGGAAAAGGATTTTGCAGCAGTGGATGCCTATTTTATGAGGAAGGGCTTTGTGCGGGACAAAGAAACCGCAATGCCAAATGGTGCCAAAGACGGTGATGTCCCGGAAGAGATGGGCTATATTCATCCGAAAACAGGAGCCTTTTATGAAATACATACCAGGCTGTTCAGCACAGAATCCTCTGCCTATGGTTATCTGAATCGTGCATTTTCCGATGTTTTCGCGCATCCATCCAAAGTGGAAGTGCAGGGGCAGAGCATCTTTACCTTAGAAGAAACGCATCATCTTTTCTATCTTCTCTGTCACAGCTTCAAGCACTTTCTTCACGGCGGTGTCGGGATCCGTCAGATCTGTGATATGGTACAGATGATTCGTGTATATGGAAGAAAAATAGACTGGGAAATGTTCTGGCAGCTGTGCGAAGAGTATCACATGACGTGCTTCTGCATCAATCTGCTGGATATCGGCGAGCGGTATCTGGGCTTTTCCTATGAAGCAAGTGGGGCAGTCCGTGCCGCAAAGAAGCTTCACCCGGATTCCGAAGCGCTTCTGATCGATATCCTCGATGCCGGTTCGTTCGGAAAATCGAGCGCGGGACGGATCCACAGTGCAAACATTACCCTGTATGCGGCAGAGACCGGGGCGGAAAAGCACACAGCCGGGGGAATCTGGAAATCGCTGGTTCCGGAAGCTTCCTATATGAAAAACAAGTATCCCTATGCGGCGAGGTATCCGTTTTTGCTCCCGGCTGCATACGTGCAGCGAATCCTGAAATGGCTGGGGCAGGGAGAAAAAGAACAGAAATCGAGCATTGAAGTGGGTGCGGGACGTGTCGAGCTGTTGAAAAAATACGATATGATCCGTACCGCAGACGGGAAAAAGAGAGGAGACGCGCATGCAGGAAGAATCCAAAGAGAAAAGTAAAGACGCTCCCTTCGAGTCTCTCCGCATCCTGTCGGAGCGATGGAAAAACGGAACGTTCTCGGAAATCATCGATGACTGGAAATGGATTTTTGGCTACAGCGCGCGCTATAAGGGTGCGATTGTTTTTTATACGATTCTCGGTATCTTAAGCACTTCGCTTGGGCTTGTCGGCAGCGTGGCAGGAAAATACCTGATCGATATCATCACCGGATACCAGATACAGAAGCTCCCGCTGCTGCTTTGCATCATGATCGGAAGCACCGTGTTCAGCCTTGGGTTTGAGAGTGTCATCAACCGCATTTCAACGAAGCTTGGTATCGCCATCAACAACGACATCCAGGCGGATATTTTTGACAAAATCGTTGATGCGGACTGGCTGGAAATCAGCAAATACGCAAACGGTGACGTACTCAATCGTTTCAACGGCGACATTGGAACGGTCAGCGGCAACGCAATCAGCTGGCTCCCGACGATTATCATTGCTGTGTATCGGTTTATTGCCACCTTTTTCGTAATCCTGCATTATGACTGGGTCATGGCACTGATTGCTTTTTTAAGCGCACCGTTTCTGCTTCTGATGTCCCGTTTTATGATCCGCCGTCAGCGGGAATATAGCAAAGAAGTACGCGAGATGAGCAGTAATCTGATGAGCTTTGAGGTAGAAGCGTTCTACAACTTTGATACGATCAAGTCGTTTGGCATCGCACCGTATTACAGTAAAAAGATGCGTTGGTGGCAGGGACTTTTCAAGGACATCAGCCTGAAATATAATCTGTTTACGATTAAAACCAATATCGTAATGTCTATACTCGGGAGTGCGGTGGAATTTACGGCATTCGGATACTGTCTGTTCCGTCTGTGGACGCACGACATTACCTATGGAACCATGACACTGTTCCTGCAGCAGCGGAGTAACCTTTCCGGCGCGTTTGGAAACGTAATTTCAATTATTCCGTCCTTCCTCAACAGCTCCGTCTCGGCGCACCGGATCCGTGAGCTTGTGGAGCTGCCAAAAGAAGTCCATATCCCGGAGAGTGCCGCGCTCGATCCACTGGCAAAGGATGGCTTCCGGGTACAGATGCGTGGAGTAGAGTTTTCTTATATAGAAGGGAACAAAGTAATCACCAGATCGGAGTTTCAGGCCGCCCCAGGCGAGATTGTAGCGCTGGTCGGCCCGTCCGGAGAGGGAAAAACAACGATGATCCGCCTGATTCTCGGCCTTATCCGCCCGCAGGAGGGGGAAACCGTGATCATTGCATCAAACGGAAAGACGGTTCCCATGAATGCCGAAACGCGTCATCTCTTCGCGTATGTGCCGCAGGGAAATACGATCCTTTCCGGCACAATCGCCGAAAATATGCGCATGGTAAAAGAGGATGCGACCGACGAGGAGATCATTGAAGCGCTCAAAATTTCCTGCGCCTGGGATTTTGTTCAGCATCTGCCGGACACCATCAACAGCCGCGTCGGGGAACGTGGCCGCGGTTTCTCCGAAGGCCAGTCCCAGCGGCTTGCCATCGCCCGTGCCGTCCTCCGCGATGCCCCGGTGCTGCTTCTGGATGAAGCCACCTCGGCACTGGACGTTACGACGGAACGAAACGTCCTCCGAAACATCATCCGTCAGCGTCCCAACAAAACCTGTATCGTTACGACGCACCGTCCGAGTGTCCTCGGCCTCTGCCAGAGAGTCTACCGTGTCATGAATGGAACCGTGGCCGAACTCGATGGGGCAGAAGGGGCAAAGATGGTGGAAGATTTTTGACAGAAAAAAGACACAAAAAAGACACAAAGGTCGGAAGAGTGATACTTCAAAGTCAAATCAGTTATAGAGTTGTAAGTCAAAATCCTGCTATAATACAACCATCAAAGGTCACACAACACGATACGTGAAAAGGAGAAAAAGTATGAAGAAAAAAGTGTTAGCAGGCATTCTTGCAGCAACCATGGCATTTTCCATGGCAGCATGCGGAAGCACAGGATCCAGTTCTGATTCCGGTTCCTCCGCAGCTTCCGGAAGCACAGCAAAGACAGAGGAAAAAGGCGAGCCGTACACTGTAACTATGGTACTGCAGGGCAGCCAGCAGCAGGATGAAGAGAGAATCGAAGAAAAAATCAACGAGATTCTGGAGCCGGAGCTGAATGCAAAGCTCGATATCGTTGTTCTTCCGTGGGCAAGCGCATCTCAGCAGTTACAGCTGATGCTTTCCGGCGATGAGAAAATCGATCTTCTGTACACAAATGCAACAACAGCTGTACAGTATATGCATTCCGGCCAGATCATGGATATGTCTGAACTGATTGACAAATACGGCACAAACCTGAAAGATATCTATGGCGAGGATATTGCAAAAACAAATCAGATTGATGGGTTTGTCTATGGCGTTCCGAACCAGATCGAACGAGGCAGCATTCCAGCCATCTTCATGAGAAAAGACCTGGTAGAAAAGTATAATATCAATACCGATGAAATCAAAGAGCCGAAGGATATGGAGAAAGTATTTGAGACCGTACAGGCCGGCGAGCCTGATATGACAATGCTGTTCTCCAGCAACAACAGTGATACGCCTCTGAGCCGTCTGTCCCGCGCTGATGGACTTGGCGATGCCAACACGGGCGCTCTGATGGATCAGACCAACAGCACAACCGTAGAAAACTACTTTGCAAGCGACTGGTACAAGGAGACTGCAACTATGCTGCATGACTGGTATCAGAAAGGCTACATCAGCAAGGATGCCGGAACAAACACAGAAAACTGGAGAACCGTATGCAAAGCAGGAAATCTCTTCTCCTTGTTCTTTGCTTATCATCCAGGTACCCCGGTTGAGTTCCAGAGCTCCACAGGATATGAGTTTGAAATCGTACCGTTCTATGATCAGCCGATCATCAACTCATCCTCTTACGGCGGAATTATCTTCTCTGTAGCACAGAACTCCGAAAATCCGGAAAAAGCAATGCAGGTTCTCGATTATATCTATGGCAGCCCGGAGGTCATGAACCTTCTGAACTGGGGCGAAGAGGGAACCGACTACGTAGTAGAAGATGAAGAAAACGGAATCATCAACTACCCGGACGGTGTAACAGCAGACAATGCAGGCTACAGCTTTAACTGTGGATGGGAGCTTCCGAACCAGTTCATCGCATACAAATGGGATGGATCTGACCCGCAGCTCTGGGACAAAATGCAGGAGTTCAACGCTTCCGGTATCGAGTCGAAAGCACTGGGATTTGTCTTTGATAACAGCGAATATGCGGATCAGGTATCAGCCCTGAACAACGTAATCAGCCAGTACAACGGCGCACTTAGCAGCGGCTCCGGAGATCCGGAAGAACTGCTTCCACAGTTCCTTGAGGCGCTGGACGATGCGGGAATCGACGATGTCATTGCTGCAAAGCAGGAGCAGCTGGATGCATTTCTTGCAGAGAAATAGGCACCATAATTTGTAAAAAGAGCACGACCGGGGCGGAAAAAAATCCGGTGTGATACAGTAACCGAAGGCTCCACTCTTACCAGAAAAGATGTGGAGCTTTCTCTGTGAAAGAACCTGAAAAAAACAGCCCTCATAAAAGGAGAGACGCTTTATGAAAAAAGCAGAGGTTAAAAAAGGAAAAAAGAAAAACGCGCTGAAGGAATACTGGCCGCTTTATCTGATGATGCTTCCGGCACTTCTGTATCTGCTGATTAACAACTATATCCCAATGGCAGGTATGGTGATTGCGTTTAAAAAACTGAACTTTGCAAAAGGTATCTGGGCAAGCCCGTGGGCAGGACTTAAAAATTTCAAATTCCTGTTTGCTTCCAAGGATGCATGGATTATTACAAGAAATACGCTGTTGTATAACATTGCATTTATTCTTGTAAACATGGTAGTCGGAATTGCCATTGCGATTCTGATTACGGAGATAAGAAACACAAAGCTCAAAAAGATATATCAGAGTGCGATTCTTCTTCCGTTCCTGATGTCCATGGTTATCTTAAGCTACATCGTATATGCGCTTCTGAGTGCAGAAAATGGTCTTGTCAACAACTCCATCCTTCCGTTGTTCCACATTGACCCGATTCAGTGGTACCAGAAACCGAAATACTGGCCGGCGATCCTGATTATCGCGAACTGCTGGAAGGGCGTAGGATACGGATGCCTGATTTACATCGCATCCCTGATCGGTATCGATCCTTCCTTCTATGAGGCTGCAAGACTGGACGGTGCAAGCAAATGGCAGGAGATTACGAAAATCACACTGCCGAGCCTCGTTCCGACCATCATCACCCTGCTGCTCCTCAGCATCGGAAGAATTTTCTATTCCGATTTCGGTCTGTTCTATCAGGTGCCGATGAACTCCGGTGTTCTGTTCCCGACCACAAACGTTATCGATACCTACGTATACCGTGCCCTGATTGAACAAGGAAATATCAGTATGTCATCTGCAGCCGGTGTATACCAGTCTCTGGTAGGCTTCTGTGTCGTAATGTTGAGCAACTGGATTGTCCGCAAAGTAGACAAAGACCAGGCATTATTCTAGGAGGATGGAAGTATGACAAATTCAAAAAAAGCAAAACGTTTCCAGTTCTGGATTAATGTAGTACTCATTCTGATTACGTTATCCATTATACTGCCGTTTGTACTCGTATTTATTTCCTCACTGACCGATGAAAACACACTGATCCGCAACGGATATTCGTTCTTCCCGGAGAAATTCAGCTTCTATGCTTACTCCTATATCATCCGCCAGGGCGAGAAAATCCTGAGAGCATACGGAATTACCATTTTTGTAACCATCGTCGGTACCGCTGCAAACCTTGCGATGTCCGCTCTGTTGGCATATCCGCTTTCGATTAAAAAGCTGCCGTACCGCAGAGCAATTACCTTTTTCGTATTCTTCACGATGCTGTTCAACGGCGGACTGGTGCCGACCTACTTGATGTATGTAAAGTATTTTCACATCAAAAACACGATCTGGGCATTGATTGTTCCAGGCTTCCTGTTAAGCGCAAACAACGTGCTGATGATCCGAAGCTACTTTAACACCAGTATCCCGGACGCGCTGTTCGAGGCAGCCAAAATCGATGGCGCCGGACACATGAAGATTTTCACCAGCATCACACTGCCGCTTGGAAAACCGATTCTGGTAACAATGGGACTGTTTTCCGCACTTGGCTATTGGAATGACTGGACAAATGGTTTATACTATTTATCAGGAAATGAAGGCCAGAAGCTTTACAGCATCCAGAACCTGCTGAATCAGATGATCACCGATATTCAGTACCTGGCAAGTGGAAAAGTAACCGGAAATATCGGCGCGGAGGTGGCAAAGCTGCCGACAACCTCGATCCGTATGGCAATCGCATTTATCGCCATGCTGCCGCTGTTTATCATCTATCCGTTCCTTCAGAAATACTTCGCAGAAGGTATCACACTTGGCGCGGTAAAGGGATGATTTTCCATGCAGGAATAAAAAAGAGAAACATTTCGGTGTTTCCGACATAAATCAGAAAAACAGTACAGACTCATGGAAACATGAGGTGTACTGTTTTTCTGCTGTATTATATTCAGAAAAAAAGATCAGTTCGTAAAATCAAACACGGAAAAATTTCGAGCGTACCGGAACAGAAAAAAGGAGGAAATATCATGCGTATTTCAAAACAGACGAAAAAAACAACACTGGCGCAGCAGGGGCGTTATCTTTTGATCTGCCTGCTGAGTATGCTGCTGCTTTTTCTGGCTGGGAGCGTGCTTATTCTGAACCGGACGCAGCGGCAGGTATATGAGCAGCTGGAAGAGATTTCAAAGCTGTATACGGATGAGCTGGATAACCGTTTTTTTCGAATCAGCCGAAACCTGTTCTCGACTGTAATGGACAGCTCCAACCCGGATTCTGCGTTCTGGAAATATATGGATCTGATGGAGAAGGATCAGTATGAGGAATATGTCATTACGCAGCTGCGAAGGAATTATGTATCTGCAGCGTGGGATTTTGGAACGGATTACAATGTTTTTCTCTATACGCAGAAGGATGACAGCTTATATCAGCTGAGCATTTCCTCCGACGGGCTTTACGCCGTTGATCCCTATTTGCAGGAAGCGCTGAAGCGTAGGATCAAAAGCCTGTCGCAGCAGACGTATGCAGTTAAGAAAAAATGGACCGTGATGTGCCAGGGAGACGATGTTTATATGCTCAAGGTAGCGCAGAGTCAGGGCATTGGACTCGGCTGCTACGTCAATCTGAAGACAATTCTGGAACCGTTCTCTGAACTGTCTCTTGGAAAGAGCGGCTATGTCAGTCTCGTTGACCAGAACGGGAAAAGCATCGGAACACTGACGGAAAAAGGAATTGTAACGGACAATTCGAAAATTAATACCGACAATTACACCTTCCGGCAGGAACTTTCGCAGGCGCCGTTTGAAATACGGATTAAAATCTCCTGGACCGGTGTTTTGAATCTGATGACGGGAAGTGTGTTTGCTCTTCTCGGCGTTGCATTTCTGATGGTGATTGCCGGTTCCGTGCTGCTGTTCCATCTGAAAACAAAAATCTTGAAGCCGGTCGCTATGTTTACGGAAAATCTTCAAAAATATGACAATGGGGATCTCACCTATCAGATGTCGGAAGGAAATCTGGTAGAGCTGGAGCAGATTGACGATAAATTCCGAAACATGATTCATCAGATCCGACGTCTGAAGATCACGCTGTATGAGCAGGAGCTGGAAAAACAGAAAATCGAGATGGATTACCTGAAAATCCAGATTCGTCCGCATTTTTACATGAACTGTCTGAACTTTATTTACAGCATGATTGACTTCGGACAGTACGACCATGCAAAGTCGATGAGCCGTATTACGTCCGATTATCTCGCCTATATTTTCCGCAATACAAGCGAGATGGTGCCGGTGACGGCGGAGACGAATCACTGCGAAAATTACCTCAAAATTCTGCTGCTGCGCTATCCGGAAAAATTCACCTATTATTTTGAAGTCCATGAAGAAGTGAAAGACGCGGTAATCTTCCCGTTTCTGATTCAGGTGTTTGTAGAGAATGCGGCAAAACATGCCCTGACGCTGGAGACGGTTCCGCTGATTTCCGTGACGGTTTACCCGGAGGACCGCGGCGAAGAAAAGTATGTCAACATTTATATTTCGGACACCGGAAACGGCTTCCCGGAGGAGACGTTGCAAAGGCTGAAAGCAGGGGAAGATATTTCCGAGCATGGAAAGCATATCGGGATTGAAAACTGCCTGAAACGATTCCGTTATTATTATGGTGATACAGGAGAGATTCATTTCGATAACAGCCCGCTCGGCGGAGCGATTGTAGATATCCATATTCCATACAAGACAGGGGGAGAAGAACATGAAACTATTGCTCGTGGATGATGAAGAGTACGTGATTGAAAGTATCAAAAGAAATCTCGATCTTACAGCGACCGGGGTGAGCGAGGTGTACACTGCGTTTTCCGTACAGCAGGCGAAGAACATCATGGGAATGGTGGATATTGATATTGTAATCAGCGATATCGTGATGCCGGGCGGAACGGGATTCGATTTTGTGGAGTGGGTCAGGAAAGAGGAGCTGAAGGTCCAGGTCATCTTCCTGACAAGCTATGCGGAGTTTGACTATGCCAGAAGAGCGATACAGCTGAACAGTGTCGATTATCTGCTGAAGCCCATTGATTTTGAAAAGCTGAAGGCGGCCGTGCAGCGTGCGGCGGAATCTGTTGCGAAAGAAAAGAAAATACAGGATCTCAGGCAGGAAAGCATCAAGTGGAATCAGAACAGAAAAATTCTGCAGCAGGATATCTGGAAAAATGTGCTGAAAAGCGGCTTCTCCGAGGAAAAATTCTGCGAAACGGCAGCACAGCGCCAGCTTTCATACGGACCGGGACACTATTTCCGGCTGATTTGTCTGATGCCGGAAATAAAGAGCAATAAGCGGGAGATGTGGGATACCGCGACCATGGAATTTGTGATCGATAATGTGCTGTCGGAACTGTATGAGGAAACGGATATTGCGGTAGATACTGTTTTTTACCAGGAACCGGGCATCTACTGGATTGTTACACAGTCAAAGGAAAAAGCATTCCCGCAGGACGGTGAGCGGGACTGTGAAATTCTGCGGCAGTTTGTTGCGTGGATGAATGAAAAAATCTATCTGGAGCTGTGGTGCGGTGTCGGACAGTGGGAATCTGTACTGGGGATGCAAAAGCAGAGCCGGAATCTTCAGAAAATGCGGGAGGGAAGCCTTTCCGTGCGGAACGAGGTGCTGTTTCTGAACGAATTTCAGGCTCCGCAGACCAGCTACGAAAATAAGGAGCTGGATGTATGGAAAGCTCTGCTTTCGGAGGAAAAACCGGAGGAGCTGCTGGAGCGGCTGCAGAAATACCTTGACCGGACGGAACGGGAAGGAATGATTACCAGGGAGCTTCTGGTAGCACTCCGTACCGATCTGACGCAGGTGGTGTATGCATGGCTTTCGGAACGGGAGATCAAGGCGTATGCACTGTTTGCAGATGCGGATATGGAAAACCTGCATCGGAATTCCCTTTATGGCAGAGAAGAGATGATGGAATATGCCGGGGTACTGGTTCGGAAAGCAGTTCAGTACAGACAGTACATCAACAAATCAGATTCGGTTACGAGTCAGGTATGCGCTTATATCGATGCACATTACCGGGAGGAGATTCACCGGGAGGAGCTTGGGGAGCTTGTCTTTTTGAATACGGATTATCTGTCTCGGATTTTTAAAAAAGAAAAGGGTATTTCGATCAGTAATTATATCATCCAAAAGCGGGTGGAGGAGGCAAAAAAGCTTCTGACACAGAGCACGCTGCCGATCAATACGGTGTCGCTGTATGTGGGGTACAGCAATTTCTCGTACTTTACGAAGATGTTTAAGGACAATACGGGATACGCACCTCTGGAATACCGAAGAAGCTTTAGTGAAAAATAGCGGAAAGCCACCCTTCACATGTCCGGGAAATAACAGAGGATTTTATCACTTTCTTACGCACCGGAACAGCAACAAACAGGTCGGAATAGTGAAAGAAAAAGGTCGGATGAGGGGATATTTTTTTCAGGTCAGATGTGGTAAAATTTCAGTATAAGATTCAGAAAAAACGGAAAAACGATATTTTTCTGACATTTTAGGGGTTTCTGAAGAAGCAGATACAGCAAAAACGAGGTATGGAGGAGAAAAAATGACCGAGCAGAAATTAAAAGAGCTTCTGGCCGACATGACGCTGGAAGAAAAAGTAAACC
>OIWP01001246.1_pt1 | contig 32660 bp, 32 predicted proteins | sample 1587661 | NCBI WGS metagenome assembly OIWP01 (sample SAMEA3888899, study PRJEB22519) | human gut metagenome | biome: human gut; feature: human-associated habitat; material: faeces | place: Denmark | collected 2010 | reverse complement strand
GCACGGAGCAATCCGTAGGCATCAAAGTCGGGGGCTTTTGACCCCGACATCATAAAAATAACCTTATAAAAGGAGGAAATTATAAATGTTAGTAAACACAAAGGCAAAGATCGGTGTATTTTCCATCGCTCTGGGAGCATATCTGCCCCAGTTCCCCCAGCTGGTGCCTAATTTCGAGGCACAGTATGAGGATTTCAAGAAGACGATTCCCGATACTGTAGATATCGTTGATGGTGGCATGGTGACCACCAAGGAACAGGCTATGGCAGCAGGTGATAAATTCCGTGCTGCAGACGTAGATCTGGTATTCCTGCAGTTGCTGACCTATGCAACTTCCTATAACGTACTTCCCGCGATCCGTGATCTGGATGTGCCTGTGGTATGTATCAATGTGCAGAAGAAGTTGGCGCCGGACTATGCCAATACCGATATTCCCATCTGGCTGGGTGACCTGTATGCCTGTGGTGCCGTAGGTGAGGCTGTGGCAGACCTGGAGCGTGCAGGCAAGAGACATGCTGTAATCACTGGCGTGGTAGAAGGCGGCGACCCCGAGGTGGCAGCTCAGATCGAAGATTGGTGTAAGGCAGCTCAGGTCCGCAGACGTTTCCGTCAGACCAATATTGCCCAGATCGGCCGCCCTTATCCCGGAATGATGGATCTCTATATCGATGAGACCAACCTTTACAACAGAATGGGCCTGTATACCAAGCAGTTTGACTGGGAAGATATGTGGGCTATTGCAGACGATATTACCGATACCGAAGCTATTAAGGCGAAGGCACAGGACATCATCGATACCTTCGAAGTAGAGGGTGGCGCTACCGCAGATGACGAAGATATTCTGGATATGGCAAAGCATGTGCTTGCTTTCGAGCAGTGGGCGAAGGATGAAGACTTAAGCATGATCGCCTCCCATTATGCCGGTAAGGCACAGGGAGTAGCCGGTAAACTGGATTCCATGCTGATCCCTGCATTTTCCATGCTGATCAAGCAAGGTACCGCATGTGCCGTAGAAGGTGATATGAAAGTTGCCATGGCAATGTCCATTCTGAAGACGATCTCCGGTATGGGACAGTTGTCCGAGATGTACTCTATTGATTTCAACGAGGATATCTGCATCATCGGTCATTCCGGATCCGGCGATGCGGATATCTCTCTGGCACATAAGCCCACCATGAAGATCGTTAAGGTATTCCACGGCAAGGTAGGCGGCGGATATCTGACTCAGTTCTATCCTCCCGTAGGCCCGGTGACCTATCTGGCTATCACGCAGGATAAGGACGGCAACTTCAAGTTCGTTGTGGCAGAAGGCGAGAATCAGCCCGGCCCGATCTTCACTTTCGGTGACACCAATATGCGTACCAAATTCTCAATCCCCTGCAGAGAGTTCGTGAACCGTTGGAGCGAGGCAGGCCCTACCCATCATATGGCAGCAGCTGCCGGCAGACATATTGACACGATCCTGAAGGTTGCTAAAATATTAAATGTGCCGGTAGATATCATTACCAGATAATAGCATTTGTGTAGAAAATGCTTATAATTTTGAAAATTATGTCTGCGGCCGGGAGGTTGCAGACGATAGAAAGGTTAGGTATTATCATGAAATTTTTAGATGCAGAATTTGTACAGGGATTTATCAGAATGGCAGATGACGGCTGGCAGCAAGGCTGGCATGAACGTAACGGCGGCAACCTGTCTTACCGTGTGAAGCCGGAAGAGGTAGAACTGGTAAAGGAGAACTTTGAGCCGAAGGAGTTCCAGCCCATCGGCACCACAGTTCCCGCACTGGCAGGAGAGTATTTCCTGGTGACCGGCAGTGGCAAATATTTTCGTAATGTCAGCATTAAGCCGGAAGATTCTATCTGCATGATCGAACTTGATGACAAGGGTGAGAATTACCGTATCGTATGGGGTCTGGTAAACGGGGGCAGACCTACCTCCGAGCTCCCCAGCCACCTGATGAATCTGGAAGTGAAGAAGCTGCAGGATCCCGACTACCGTGTGGTATATCATGCACATACCACCAATATCATTGCGCTAACCTTCGTGCTTCCTCTGGAGGATAAGGTATTCACCAGAGAACTGTGGGAGATGGCAACCGAGTGCCCCGTAGTATTCCCGGATGGTGTGGGCGTAGTGCCCTGGATGGTACCGGGCGGCAGAGAGATCGCAGTAGCTACCTCCGAACTGATGAAGAAATACGATCTGGCCATCTGGGCACATCATGGAACCTTTGCCGCAGGCAAAGACTTCGACCTGACCTTCGGTCTGATGCATACCGTAGAAAAATCCGCAGAAATTCTGGTGAAGATGTTGTCCATGCAGCCGAATAAGAGACAGACCATTACCCCCGATGATTTTCGCCATCTGGCAAAGGACTTCGGTGTGACCCTTCCGGAAAAGTTCTTATATGAAAAATAACGATCCGAGGGACACACGAAGGAGCCTCGAACCGTTATATCTTGAATGCCTGACGTTATCGGCGCGATTTTAAACGCGCCTCGTTAGGTGTCATATCATACATTTTTTTGAACTGTTTGTAGAAGAAGTTCTGATTCTCATAGCCTACAGACAGGGCAATCTCAGACACCGGCAGCGCGGTGTGGGACAGCTGATTCATAGCGACTCGCATACGCTGCCGTGTTTGTATTTCCTTAAAGGTAGTGCCGGAATATTTTTTGATCATACGGCTCAGGGAAGAGGGGGTGTACCCAATCTGTGCAGCCAGTTCGTGAAGAGTCCCGGTATCATAATGCTCCGCCAGGTATCTGCGTACCACCACCATCAGGACATTGCTCTGCTCATCTTTCTGGTCTAATAAAATATTTTCCGCATTGCTTAAGATATGCATGAACAGCAGGGCAAAGGTGTGTTCCGAGAGCTTATGCCAGTTCTGAGGCTGCTGTAACAGAAGGAAGACCGCATTGTGGATGAGGTTCTGGATGCAGGGATTGTCGGAGACGGTAAAGTACAGATACTGACCGACACAACTGTCACCTTCCAGCGCATTGATGATAAAATCCGCCAGAATATTATCCTTGTTGATCAAAGTCAGGATATTCTGGAAATAGGCGGGGCGGATGATGATGTTAATGCCCAGATCTTCCTGGCCGCAGGCTATTACCGCATGTTCGATATGTTGGTTCATAAATAGAAGTTCCCCGGGGCGGAGACAGATCTCTTCTTCATTTATGACATGTGTGACAGAACCGGAGAGACAATAAAAGATCTCCACGTAATCATGTTTATGCTTTGGAAAATCCACAAAGCGGGTGTGGCGACGCAGAGTAATATCATCTTCGGAGTGTTCCAAAAATTTATCACTCTCTACTACAAAATCCTGTTTGCTGGTGTAGAGATTCTTCTGAACGGCAATATTACCGTCTAAAATCTGTTGTTCCTCCGGTGTGATATAGGCCGGATCCAGAAAACCGTTCTCATACATATCGATCGTCATTCCTTTCAGCAACCCGCAATTTTGAACTGCGGGCAGGTTTTTCGACTGAGTTTATTTTACAGGAAAGAGACAAAAACCTCAAGATGTGTGCAAAAAGTGATTCTGCATTGCACGTGTCATTTTTGTGTTGTATATTAATAATGATTGTGAACAATAAGCAGCTTTGCACCGGCAGTCCAAAGTGTGCAGGTTGTGGAAAGATATGAGGATTTGTATGGCAGATACCACAGTTAAAAAGATCATCTGCAGTTCCTGTGGGGCAGAATTTGAGGATACCCTTCCGAAGTGTCCCTATTGCGGAAGCCTGAATTACAAGGGCGCCGAAGCGGAATATCTGGGGAAACTGGAAAGCATGCGGCAGGATATGCAGCAGTTGGAGCAGGTACCGGAGAAGGAACTGAAGAAAAAACTGAAAAAGAAACAGAAATTTGTGATTAAGCTTCTGATCTTATTGGCGGCATTGGCAGCGATACTTGCGGTAATTGTGTTCCGGGTGCGGTATATAGAACCCAGGGATGCCAGAGCGGATTATCTGTGGGAAAAAGAGAACTTTCCGATACTGGACCGTCTCTATCAGGAGAAGGATCTGGAAGCACTGATGGATTTTTATGAGCAGGCTGTCGAAGAGAACAGAACCATAGACCGATGGGAACACAGTGGTATTTTCCGCTGGCTCATGAGCTGTCGGGATGCGAGGGAATATCTGGCACTGGAGCAGAGTGGAGAGACTTTGAATGAGTATCAGCAGGCATTGCTGCTGGATGATTATTGGATGATGCGGGGACTGGACTACAGCGAGGTCATTCTGACGGAGAAAGACAGGGAGTATATCCGTCCTTATGTGGAAGCAACCCTGAACAGTCTGGCAGACCGTTATACGTTTACCGCAGAAGAAGAGAAAAAATTCGAGGATAGTCTGCGAAATAATTACGGTTATCCCAGATATGAGGATTGCGAGGAATACATTAAGAAGCATAACGAATAGGAAAGGATCATAAAAGCAATGATGAAATGTAAATATTGCGGGGGCAATCTGACATTGGAGCAGGCATATTGTCCGCATTGCGGAAGACCGAATGAAGAAGCCGCACAGCATGTCAAAGACATGGAGCATTACAAGAGCAACTTTGAGGATACCAAAAGTGATGTCTATGAAGTGGCGGAGAAAAATACGGAGATCATGTCACATATGATAATCATCACAGTGCTGGTGATCCTGTGTGTGGTGGTGTTTGTAGTATCTGCACGTAGCTGGAGCATCCACAGAGGCTTGCTGCAGTTTGATGCAGGGATCCGGCAGAGCAGCTATATGAAACAGATGGAACAATATCTGGAAGATGAGGATTACATAGGTTTATCAGCTTTTTGCGACAGGCATTACATCCGGCCTTATAGCAGTAATAATAATTATGAAAAATATCAGCTGCTCATGGAAGCCAGCGGAGCGTATCGTTACTTTTATGAAAGTCTGATGAAGGCAGTTACTATCAACTCCGGCAATGTATCCATACTTCCCGGTCTGTATGAAGATATTTCGGATTATTACGAGCAGCTGGAAAGGATTCTGCATCCTGTGGATAATGATTATAGGGCAAAACAATATCGGGAACTGCCGGAGGAGCAGAAGGAAGCCATTCTCCGGATGGAAGAGAATGAGAAGGCACTGCTGCAGACCTATTTTGGCATGACCCCGGAAGAGGCAGAGAATTTCGGTATGATGTCAAATGCACAAAAAATCTTATTCCTGGAAGAAAAAGGCGAGGTGATGGGTTATGGTAAATCTGAAGAGTAAGCTGAAACAGGCACAGAAGCAGAGAGGCGCGCTGCTTGTGATGAATCTGGTGATCATAGCCCTGTGCCTGATATTGTTTTGGGGAACCATTCATATGTTCCGGCAATTAAATGACGCCTTTTCCCGTCCTGCGAAGACCAACTGGATGGAGAATAATGTACAGAATGAAAATTATGCTTATTTAGTAGTAAATTATCATGAGGATATGGTGTACGGCGGCTTGCTGTCCGGAACGAAAAAGGAATGCTATGGTGTGGCGAGATATTTTGAGGCGGCGTCCATGTATAAGGCATTTCTTCAGACCGGCGATACAGAACGTGCCACCAGAGAAAAGGAGAAGATGGATGCCGCATATGAAGAAATGGGTGACTGGAATATTGCAGCGGACAGCATCCGGGAAAGACTTGGACTGGACTGACAGATTTGCTGTAGGAATACCTGCGATATTACTGGCAACCTGTCAGACAGTGGGATGCCGGATCAGTATAGAATACCATACTTCCGTACATAGAACGATGCAGTCTTGGCTGGAACAGGTTCCTATAGCAGGCTGGATTTTGTGGTGGATAGCAGAGACATTACTTTTTGGACAGATGCTGCGATGGCTGTTTGTACATGCAGGGAGAGATAAGGCAGTTCAGGAGGATGGTATCGGGAAAGGTATCGGAAAGAGAATATTTTTGATTTTTGCAGGATTGTTGATAGCCTGGCTGCCGGTGCTTCTTTCCCATGATCCCGGATTTTATAATTATGATATTTACGGGCAGGTGCCTCAGGTGATGTATCCGGAGGTACCGTATAATACACACCATTCGTTACTCAGCACGTTGGTCATGGGAGGCGTTATCACGATAGGATACCGGATCTTCGGGACGATGGAGAAGGCAGTATTTCTTCACTCCTGCTTCCAGATGATACTTTGTGCGGCGACCTTTTCCTACAGTCTGGATTTCTGGTATCGGCGATTGAATAGAAAATGGCTGTTGGGAGTCGGATTTTGTTTTTATGCTTTTCTGCCGACGATTGCCTTGTTTTCCGTCAGTACGACCAAGGATGTGGTATGCTCTCTGGCACTTTTTATTGCATTTCACCTGTTGTATGAATTGTATGAGAATACGGAGGGATTTTTTCGGAAGAAAGAGAAAATCGCAGCATTATCGTGCAGCATGATCGTGGGAGCGCTGTATCGGAAAAATGTAATTTATGCGGTTTTTCTTTATCTGGTGTTGTGCGCAGTTTTCTGTAAAAAGCAGAAAAGAAAGATCATTTCACTGTTTGCGGGAACGATTCTGCTGACCATGCTATTGTCTGTGGGAATGGAAACTCTGCTCCATGCGGAAAAAGGTTCCGCGGTAGAGGCTCTGTGTGTACCGCTCCAGCAGATTGCAAGGGTATATACAGATAAGGGAGAAGCGGCGTTTGACAGTGAGGAATTGCAGCTGCTGGATCAGATCATGGACAGAGAACAGTGGTCACAATATAATCCGTTTCTGGCAGACCGGATCAAAAATTATGTGAATAATGAAGAACTTCTTCAAAATAAGTGGGAGTATCTGAGACTATGGTTCCGAAAAGGATGGCAGTATCCGGGATGTTATCTGAGAGCCTTTCTGGATAATACGTATCAGGCCTGGTATCCGGGGACATCGGTTGTGGATGATCCGGACGGTGATATTTATTACTTTGATTTCGAGGGAAGAAATGTACTGGAAATGAAGACGATCAGTTCCCGGCTGACAGAATTTTATCGTAAGATATCGCTGGAATATTATTACCAGAAAATTCCGGTGATCCGTGCGTTGTTTGCAATCGGCACCTATTTCTGGCTGGCAGTGATCCTGTTTTTCTACGGCATCCGGCGGCGGAGGGCAGAGATATGGAACAGCTGGCTGCTGGTTCTCGCACTGTGCCTTACGGTCTTTCTGGGTCCCATATCCCTGGTGCGTTATTATCTGCTTTTATTTTATGCAGCTCCGGCAGGTATCTTCTTATTAGCAGATAGAACTTGACAAATCCCGGAAGCATGCACTACAATTACTTGCATACGACAATGACGATGAAAAGGATCAGTACGATCGGAAAGCATCCCAGAGAGAGGGGAAGGACACGGTGACGTGCGGCTGGGAACCCCTTATGACAGAGGATCGGAAACCTCCCTTGGAGTCCTGTGCGAGACGCAATGTACCCGGAAGCGGCGAAGCACAGCGTAGAACCGGCGTTAACGGTGACAGAGCAGGATACATATTTGTATCAATCAGGGTGGTACCGCCGAGTGATCGGTCCCTTTTTCGGGAGCGATGACCCGGCGTTTTTCGTTTCCGTAGATCGTATGAGCAGTTTATTTTCAGAAAAAGAAAAGGAGAGAGAAAATGGCAGACAAGAAAATGGTAGAAGCGATCACTTCCATGGAAGAAGATTTCGCCCAGTGGTATACCGATGTAGTGAAGAAAGCAGAGCTGTGTGATTACACCAGCGTAAAAGGATGTATGGTAATTAAGCCCGCAGGCTATGCGATCTGGGAGCTGATCCAGAAGGAGCTGGATGCACGATTCAAAGCAGTAGGAGTACAGAATGTATATCTTCCCATGTTCATTCCTGAGTCCCTGTTGGACAAGGAGAAGGATCATGTAGAAGGCTTCGCACCCGAAGTAGCATGGGTTACCCAGGGAGGATTGAATGAGCTTCCTGAGAGACTCTGTGTCAGACCTACTTCAGAGACCCTGTTCTGTGATTTCTATAAGAATGACATCCATTCCTACAGAGACCTGCCTAAGGTATACAATCAGTGGTGTTCTGTAGTACGTTGGGAAAAGACAACCCGTCCGTTCCTTCGTTCCAGAGAATTTCTGTGGCAGGAGGGACATACTGCTCACGCAACAGCAGAAGAAGCAGAAGAAAGAACGATTCAGATGCTGAATCTGTATGCTGATTTCTGCGAAGAAGTTCTGGCAATTCCGGTAATCAAAGGTCAGAAAACAGACAAAGAAAAATTTGCAGGTGCAGTAGCAACTTACACAATTGAATCTCTGATGCACGATGGAAAAGCACTTCAGTCCGGTACCAGCCATAACTTTGGTGACGGATTTGCAAAAGCATTCGGCATCCAGTACACAGACAAAGATAACACACTGAAATATGTGCATCAGACATCATGGGGTATGACAACACGTATGATCGGTGCGATCATCATGGTTCATGGTGATAACAGCGGACTTGTTCTGCCTCCGAGAATTGCTCCGACACAGGCTGTTATCATTCCGATTCAGCAGCGTAAAGAGGGTGTTCTGGAAAAGGCAGATGAACTGTTTGCAGCACTCAAAGCAGCTGGCATCCGTGTTAAAGTTGATGACACAGACAGAAGCCCGGGATTCAAATTTGCTGAGCAGGAAATGAGAGGAATTCCGGTTCGTATCGAATGTGGCCCGAAAGATATCGAGAACGGACAGGCTGTTATCTGTCGTCGTGATACAAGAGAAAAATATGTGGTTTCTTTCGAAGAGCTTGCTGCCAAAGTACAGGAAGTTCTGGATACCATGCAGAAAGATATGCTGGAGCGCGCACGTGCACATCGTGATGCACACACATATGTTGCAACGAATTATGAAGAATTCAAAGATACCATCAACAACAAACCTGGCTTTGTAAAAGCTATGTGGTGCGGAAACCGTGAATGCGAAGACAAGATCAAAGAAGATGTTCAGGCAACATCCAGATGTATGCCGTTTGAACAGGAACACTTGAGCGATGTCTGCGTATGCTGCGGAAAACCGGCTAAGAAGATGGTTTACTGGGGAAGAGCATACTAATATGAAATTAACGATTCCTTCCAATGCGGAAAAAATACTGCACATTTTAGAGGAAAACGGTTATGAGGCTTATGTTGTCGGTGGATGCGTCAGAGATTCTATTCTGGGACGTAACCCCAACGACTGGGATATCACCACATCTGCTTCTCCGCAGCAGGTGAAGGAACTGTTCCAGCGCACGGTGGATACCGGATTGCAGCATGGAACAGTGACCGTATTAATGGATAAAGAAGGCTATGAAGTAACGACGTATCGTGTGGATGGAGATTACGAAGATGGACGCCATCCAAAGCAGGTCATGTTTACTTCGAGTCTGGAAGAAGATCTGAAACGAAGAGATTTTACGATCAATGCAATGGCATATCATCCGGAAAGAGGTCTTGTAGATCTTTTTCATGGAATGGAAGATATGGAGCATAAAATCGTACGCTGTGTCGGTGATCCGATGGAGCGTTTTCATGAAGATGCACTTCGGATCCTGCGTGCAGTGCGCTTTTCCGCACAGTTGGGATTTACAATTGAGGAAAAAACGAAGGCTGGTATTCAGGCACTGGCACCGAATCTGAAATGTGTCAGTGCAGAGCGAATCCAGACAGAGCTGGTGAAGCTTCTGGTGTCACCACATCCGGATTATCTCCGAGTGGCTTATGAAACCGGAATTACCAGAGAATTTCTACCGGAGTTTGATGCATGTATGGAGACTGAACAGAATACGCCGCATCATTGTTATACAGTAGGAGAACATATTCTTCACGGTCTGCTTCTGGTGCGGCCGGACAAAGTCCTTCGGCTGACGATGCTACTTCATGATATTGCGAAGCCAGTGATGCGAAAGACCGATGAAAATGGGCGTGATCATTTCAAGATGCATGCACCGGAAGGTGAAAAAATGGCAAAAAGCATTCTTCGCCGGCTGAAATTTGACAACGATACGATCAGTAAAGTCTCCAGACTGATCAAATATCATGACGACCGCCCGATGCCGGAAATGCGTTCGGTAAGACGTGCGGTGAACCGGATCGGAGAAGATCTGTTTCCGATGTATCTCGAAGTACAGGAGGCGGATATGCTTGCCCAGAGTGAGTATCGCCGAGAGGAAAAATCTGCCCGACTGAAAGGGGTGGCAGAGTGTTATCATAAGGTGGTAGAGGAGAAACAATGCGTTTCGTTAAAGACACTTGCCGTGACAGGAAGAGATTTGATCCAGGCCGGATATAAGCCAGGACCGGAACTCGGAGAGGTGTTGAAGGAGATGCTGGAACATGTGCTCGAAGAACCTTCCGATAATACAAAAGAGAAGTTAATGGAATTTATAAATAAAGAAAAATATTAAAAATTTAGACAGTACATTTGTATGTCGAAATTCCTGCAAGGAAAGAGAATATTAATTAATGGATCATACATTTTCTGGATTCCCCCTACATAAGATAGAAGGTACAAAATCAAGAGGGGGATTTTTATTTGTATGATTATGGACTCAGCACACTGGAGCAGTATGGCCTCACCGCCGAATCTACAGCCCGGACACGTGGCGGACTTCTGTGCCATACAGAAAAAGGACTTGTCATCGTAAAAGAATTCAAAGGAACAGAAAAAAAACTACAGAAACAACAGGAATTGCTTCTGCAGATCCAGAGTCAGGGCGGCAAGGTGGACTGCTATATTCCAAATCAGGAAGAAAATCTGGTCAGCCGCGACCGTGACGGCATTCCATATACAATGCAGTACTGGTATGAGGGCAGAGAATGCGATACACGTTCCAAAGAAGACATTTTCAAAAGTATTCGCACCATGGCAGAACTGCATCAGCGCATGCATATACCGACTGTAGAATATTATATAGAACCGTCATTGGAAAATGGATATCTGCGGCATAATCAGGAATTAAAAAAAATCCGCAGTTTTATCAGAAAACGGGGAGCATCCAGTCCTTTTGAAAAAATATATCTGGCAACAGTAGAAGATTTCCTGAGAGACGGAGAAGAGGCGTATGCGGCATTAAGAGAGTCCGGTTATCAGGAGCTGCGCCAGAAAGCAGAAACGGAGGGTGAAGTCTGCCACGGAGAATATAACCAGCATAATGTTTTGATCTTAAAAAGTGGAACTGCAGTTAGAAACTTTGAACATTGGGGATTTGATACGCAGATGGCTGATCTGTATCGCTTTATGAGAAAAATTCTCGAGAAATATAACTGGGATGTCCGCTTTGGAAAAGAAATGCTGAAAGCATATCATGAGATAAAACCCGTGAGCAAAGAAGAATGGACAAATCTTAAGATTCGATTCAGTTATCCTGAAAAATACTGGAAACTTGCAAATTATTATTATACGCATCGCAAAACCTGGATTTCTGTGAAAAATACAGAAAAACTACAAAATCTGATACGACAGCGGGAGGCGTGGAAACGATATTGTGCTTCCTTTTTCTTCTGAAGAGGTGTATAATATAGAACTATCAAAGACAGTAGTGAAACTGTCGGAAATACATTGTACAGGGAGGTATTTTAGTATGGATTACAAAGAGGTTTATGAGCAGTGGATTGCAAACCCATACTTCGACGAAGCAACAAAAGAGGAATTGAAAAGTATTGCAGAGGATGAAAATGAGATAAAAGAACGTTTTTATATGGATCTGGAGTTTGGTACAGCTGGTCTTCGTGGAATCATTGGAGCCGGAACCAATCGTATGAACATCTATGTTGTCAGAAGAGCAACACAGGGGCTTGCAAATTATATCGCAAAAGTAGACAAGAAATCCCAGGGTGTTGCAATCGCATATGATTCCCGCCATATGTCACCGGAATTTGCACAGGAAGCAGCTCTTTGTCTTGCAGCAAACGGAATTAAAGCGTATATCTTTGAGACATTAAGACCTACACCGGAGCTTTCTTTCGCGGTACGTCATCTGGGATGTGTTGCCGGTATCAATGTAACTGCAAGCCATAACCCACCGGAATACAATGGATACAAAGTATACTGGGAGGACGGTGCACAGATCACACCGCCACATGACAGCGGAATCATGGGAGAAGTTAAGGCAATTTCCGATTGGAATACTGTTAAGACTATGGACAAGGCTGAAGCCGAAAAAGCAGGCCTTTTCGAGGTGATCGGCAAAGAAGTGGACGATGCATACATGGCAGAACTGAAGAAACAGGTTATTCATATGGATGCTATCCAGGCAGAAGGAAAGAATCTGAAGATCGTGTACACACCACTTCATGGAACTGGTAACATTCCTGCAAGAAGAATCCTCAAAGAACTTGGATTTGAGAACGTTTATGTTGTCAAAGAACAGGAACTTCCGGATGGAGATTTCCCAACAGTAAGTTATCCGAATCCGGAAGCAGCAGAAGCTTTTGAACTTGGTCTGAAACTTGCAAAAGAAGTAGATGCAGATCTTGTTCTTGCAACAGATCCGGATGCAGACCGTCTTGGCGTTCGTGTCAAAGACAAAAACGGAGAATATCATGACCTGACAGGAAACATGTCCGGATGCCTTCTTGCAAACTATGAGATCAGCCAGCGCAAAGCCGTAAACGGAAGCCTTCCAGAGGACGGTGCACTGATCAAGACAATTGTTACAACCAATCTTGCAGATGCAATCGCCAAGGGGTATGGTGTAAAACTGATCGAGGTCCTTACAGGATTTAAGTTTATCGGACAGCAGATCCTTGGATTTGAAAAGAGCGGAAAAGGATCTTATCTCTTTGGATTTGAAGAGAGCTATGGCTGCCTGATCGGTACATATGCACGAGATAAGGATGCAATCGTTGCAACAATGGCACTTTGCGAAGCGGCAGCATATTATAAGACGCAGGGTAAGACTCTGTGGGATGCAATGATCGAGATGTATGAACAGTTTGGATATTACAAAGACGATATCAAAGCTGTAACTATGAAAGGTATTGAAGGCCTGCAGAAGATTCAGGATATCATGAATTCACTTCGCCAGAATCCGCCGGCAGAATTTGCAGGACACAAAGTGGTTGCTGTAAGAGATTACAAAGCAGACACGATCAAAAATCTGGAAACAGGCGAAGTTACACCGACAGGACTTCCGAATTCCAATGTCCTTTATTATGAACTGACAAATGATGCCTGGGTATGTGTTCGTCCGTCTGGTACAGAACCAAAAGTTAAGTTCTACTACGGAGTAAAAGGTACATCTCTGGCAGATGCGGATGAAAAATCAGCAGTCATGGGCAAAGCTGTTCTGGATATGGTTGACTCCATGATGTAAACTTGCATATGCGGGAATTTGATGATTTTATGGAAATTGTCAGGAAAATACGCCGAAATTGTCCGTGGGACAGTGCGCAGACGCATGAAAGCCTGAAAAAATATCTGCTGGAAGAAAGCAATGAGGTACTGGAAGGAATCGACCGTCTTTCAAAAGAAAATGACAGCACAAATCTTTGTGAGGAACTGGGAGATGTGCTGTTTCAGGTGGCTCTTCACAGTGTGATCGCGGAAGAAGAGGGACTTTTTACCGTTGAGGATGTGATCCGAGATGTTTCATCCAAAATGAAATTCCGGCATCCGAAGATCTTTTCACCGGAGGATAAACAGCTGGCCGGGCTTTCGTGGGAAGAGTTGAAACAATTGGAAAAAGCGACAGAAGAAGAGCCTGAAAAAGCCGAAAAGCCTTGACAATTTGACATAAAAGGTTTATATATAGTAAATAGCGTGCATATGCCAAGGAAGCATTACGCAATAAATAAGAATGAGGTTATTTAGAGGAGGAACACCATGAATAAAACAGAATTAGTAGCAGCAATGGCGAAAGAAACAAACCTTTCCAAAAAAGATGTAGAGGCTGTATTAAAATCTTTCACTGATGTTGTAGCATCCGAATTAAAAAAAGGTGGAAAAATCCAGTTAGTTGGTTTTGGTACATTTGAAGTAAGTGAAAGAGCAGCAAGAGAAGGAAGAAATCCTCAGACTGGTGAAACAATGAAGATCGCAGCTTCCAAAGCTCCGAAATTCAAAGCTGGTAAAGCTCTGAAAGATATGGTAAACGAATAAGTAAATCGTGCTTTTAGGGGGGACAGATATGTTCCCCCTTTTGTTTTTCTGGAGGTATATATGAGACTTGATAAATATTTAAAAATCTCACGTCTGATCAAGAGAAGAACGGTTGCGAACGAGGCATGTGATGCCGGACGAGTGCTGGTCAATGACCGCCCGGCCAAGGCGTCAGCACAGGTAAAAGCCGGTGATACGATTGAAATCCAGTTTGGAAGCAAAAACGTAAAGATTGAGGTGCTGGATATCAAAGAAACGGTTCGTAAAGAAGACGCAGAGAATCTTTTTCGCTATCTTTGATCGTTTTTGTGTCTATTGGACAGGGCTCTCACATAGATTAACAGTAAATGCAGGATGGGAGCTGTGGGGTTGGAAGAAAAAAAGACAGGCAAGGTGCACGGTCTGACGATAAAAGAGCGTAAATATGGAAAACTGACAGGTGTTCAGGATATTCATTCGTTTAATGAAAATGAGATATTGCTTCAGACTGAGGCCGGGAAAGTGCAGATCAAAGGAGAGCAGCTTCATGTAAAAAGCCTTGACCTCGAAAAGGGAGAGGCTGAGATTGAAGGAAAAGTAAACAGTGTTTCTTATCTGACAAAGAATGCGCAGAAAAAAGAAGAACCTTTGCTGAAAAGGATGTTCCGGTAAGATGAGCAGTTATATCAGATTGGAAATACTGCTTTTTTTTCGCGCTTTCGAAACAGGAGTAGGGATGCTTGTTGTTTACAGGCTGACCGATATGCTGAAAAGACGTTTGTTCTGCGACAGAATGTGGAACAGTACAGTGGATATTTTGTACTGGTTATTGGCTGGTTTGCTGCTTTTTACCGCTTTATATCAGTGCAATTATGGCAGAATCCGCTTTTTTATGCTGGCAGGTGTTGCTTTTGGTGGAATTTTTGCAAATTTTGTGTTAAATAGGTTGCTATTTCTGGTAAAAAGATGTAGAATTTCATCATATAGGCATACGAAAAGACGTTTATGGTGTAATAGAAGGGGCAGACGCTTTGAAAAAGTCAAAAAAGAAAAAAAATAAAAAAAGAATAGCGAATAACTACCTTGGAATGGCAGCAATTGCTATTGTTGTTCTGCTTCTGTTGGGTGGACTGACTTATCAGAGTCAGACACTTAAGGCGAGGATTGCTGTATACGATGCAAAGGCATCAGCGTTGGAAGATTCTATTGCAGGTGAGCAGGAACGTACACAGGAAATAGATGAACAGAAAGAGTACATGCAGACGGATGAATATATAGCCGAAGTTGCCAGAGATAAGCTTGGTCTGGTCAAAGGAAATGAGATTGTATTTGAAGAAGAGAAATAAAGGAGATTTTGCAGAAAAGTTTTCTGGAACAATCTCCTTTATTTGACAGATATTTTAAAAGAACCCTCTTATAATATTTTTCTAGTGAAAGTATTGTAATACTTACCGGGAAGTATCAGGGGAGGGGGATATATGCAGGAATGGATAATTGCCATGCTCGTGATCAGCGTATTGCTGATATTGCGGGACATGGCAAAAACTATTTTGACGGGGAGAATGTCGAAAAAAGAAGAAATATTTCCGATTGGAGAAGATCATCCTCAGAAAGAAAAAGTGGAACGCTATGCGGCAGCTTTTCAGAAACTTGCGGATACATTTTATGGAATGCCGTACAAAAAGGAATACCTGAGTAGTGGGCAGATTGAGCGTATTCTGACGGATGCGAATGATCGTCTGTGCAGTAACTGCTATCATCGGGAAATCTGCTGGGGAAGTCAGGCAGAAACAATGTGTCAGGGGGGAGAAGCACTGGTACGTGCTCTTGAAAAAGATGATGAAGGAGAACTTGAGAAACTTCGTATGCAATGGGGGAACGTATGCGGAAAATCATTGCAATATCTGGAAGAAGTACGCGAACAGTTTCGACAGGAAAAACAGAATCTTATATGGATGAATCGTATGATCGAAAGTCGGCTGGCAGTGGCTCAGCAGCTGACAGAGACAGCGGCCATTATGGAGACAGTAGCAAATGATCTGTATGATATTTCGGCAGCAGAACCGGAATTTCAGGAAGAACTGAAAAAGAATCTGCGAAGAAAACATGTGATTTTGAAAGCTGCGTGGGTGATGGACAAAGTTGAAGGGCGCAGACAGATTTTTCTTACTCTGCGTGCCAGGAGCGGACAGTGTGTTTCTGTAACAGAGGTCGCACAGATGCTCTCAGAGTTATGCGAAAGTAATATGACGTCTGTGCAGGGAAGCCGGTGTATTGTAAATGGGGAATTTCATACGATTCATTTTGTAGAAGATGTCAGTTATCAGATGTTATACGGAGTATCCAGACTTACAAGAGAAAATGAAAAAGTATCAGGGGATAATTATATCTGCAGACAGGAAGACAGTGGAAGATTTGTGATGTGTCTGTCTGATGGAATGGGATCGGGTATGGACGCATGCAGAGAAAGTGAGATTGTAGTGGAACTTCTGGAACAGTTTCTGGATTCCGGCTTTTCTCAGGAGACTGCGGCACGTATGGTAAATTCTGCGCTTGTTCTGAAAGGCAGGGAAGGAATGTTCTCTACGGTAGATATCTGTGCAGTAGATCTCTATACGGGAATCTGTGAGTTCCTAAAAGCAGGTGCAGCTTCGACATTTATCAAACGTGACCACTGGGTGGAAGCTATTTCATCAGAAAGCCTTGCGGCGGGACTGGTACAGAGGATTGATTTTGACACGGCATCCAGAAAATTGTATCATGGAGATTATCTGATCATGATGACCGATGGTGTGATGGACGCGCTGCCTGTTGAATGTGAGGAAGAGACGATGAAAGAGATCATTATGGATATTCAGGATGAAACACCCAGAGAGATCAGCCGGGGGATTTTGGAACGGGCACTCGGGTACAGCGATTATCATGCGAGGGATGATATGACGGTCCTTGTAGCGAATGTGGTAAGAAAATAAAAACACAGGAGAAAAGAAGATGTATAAAGATACATTGCAGAAAGTAAAAAGATTTATGACTGAAACAGGAATGCTGCAAAATTGTTCAGAGATCATCCTTGGTGTTTCTGGCGGTCCGGATTCGATGACAATGCTTCATATATTGAATGAACTCAGAGATGAATTTGGCTATCGTCTCCGCGTAGTACATGTAAATCACGGAATCCGTGGAAAAGAAGCTCTGCGGGATCAGCAGATGGTGGAGAAAATATGCAGTGAATGGAAGATCCCGTGTGCAGTATATAATTATGATGTTCCTGCTCTGGCTCTCAGTTGGAAGATGGGAACCGAAGAAGCCGGCCGCAAAGTGCGTCGAATTGCTTTTGAAAAAGAGAAAGAAAATGCAGTGGCGATACCGGAAAAGGTGCGTGTGGCGCTTGCACATAACCAAAATGATATGGCGGAAACTATGCTGCATCACCTGGCCAGGGGAACCGGGATCAGGGGCCTCTGCTCGCTGAAGCCACTGAACGGAGAAATTATCCGGCCTCTTTTGTGTTTAGAACGGAGTGAAATCGTCAATTATGTAGAGGAGAACAGCATTCAGACAGTTCTGGACAGCAGCAATATGGAAGATGATTATACGAGAAACCGTATACGACGTCACATTCTGCCACTCATTGAGCAGGAAGTAAATCCAAGGGCAGTTACACATATGGCAGAAGCGTCAGAAATATTCGGACAGGCAGAAGCCTATTTTACGAAGCTGGCAGGAGAAATGGTAGCAGGATACAGGAAAGCAAAAGACAGATATGTCCTGGATCATGAGTTTTTCAAAAAAGAAACAATTATCCAGACATATGTGATCAGGGAGATATTAGAAGTAACAGGCGGACATCAGAGTGACCTTACCTCTGGTCATATAAAGCAGATCAGAGATCTGTATGGTATGCAGACTGGACGAAAAGCAGATCTTCCATATGAACTGGAGGCGTCCAGAGTTTATGAGGGAGTACAGATCCGAAAGAAAAATATGATCGCAGAATCAGATAGTGAGACAGAAGAACTGAAAATCCAAAATCTTGTTGTTCCGGGAGAAACGAAATGGAAGCAGGGATGCTTTACTGCAAAAATTTATTCATATAATGGTGAGAAGATTTTGGAAAAAAAGTATACGAAATGGTTTGATTGTGATAAAATAAATTGCGAACTGACTGTCCGCACACGCAGAAGCGGTGATTATATGGCAGTCAGTCAGAGCGGCGGGCATAAGAAGCTGACACGTTGTATGATCGATGATAAAATTCCGGGTGAACTGAGAGGGAAACTCCCACTGGTTGTCGATGGAAATGAAGTTTTGTGGATCGTAGGCGGAAGAATCAATGAGCGTTACAAAATCACTTCCGAAACAGGAAGGGTATTGGAGATCACATACCAAGGAGGAAACGTACAATGAGTGAAAAAATCAAAGTTTTACTGAGTGAAGAAGAAGTGGATGCAAGAATTAAGCAGATTGCAGCCCAGATCAGCAGGGATTATGCAGGAAGGGAAATACATCTTATCTGTGTTCTGAAGGGTGGCGTATTCTTTACCTGTGAACTGGCAAAGAGAATTACTGTTCCGGTATCCCTTGATTTTATGTCAGTATCCAGCTATGGTGATGATACAAAATCCAGTGGTGTTGTAAAAATCGTAAAAGATCTGGATCAGCCGCTGATCGGCAAAGATGTTCTGATCGTGGAGGATATCATTGACTCAGGAAGAACTCTCAGCTACCTGATCGAAATCCTGAAGGGAAGAAATCCAAACAGCATCCGTCTGTGCACACTGCTGGACAAACCGGAACGCAGGGTAAAAGACGTAAAAGTAGACTACTGCTGTTTTAATATTCCGGATGAATTTGTAGTAGGATATGGTCTGGATTACGCACAGAAATACAGAAATCTTCCGTTTATCGGGGTGGTTGAATTAGAAAACCAGGATTGAAAGGAGACAGCAGCAGGTGAATAAACAGTCAGGCAGAATTGGCCTGTATCTTGTATTGATCGTGATGTTGGTTGCCGGATACTTTTATCTGAACAATCAGGTAGCATCACAGAGCAGTTACTCAATGGAAAGTATGAAACAGGCAGCAGAGGATGGTAAGCTTTCTTCTGCCAAAATCTACCAGAACAGGGAAGTGCCTACCGGTTCCGTTGTTGCGGATATCGAAGGTGAAGGGAAGAAAAAAGTATATGTAACAGATGTTAAAGACGCACAGAAGCTTCTGGAAGGCTACGGCATTCATCCGGAAGTGGCAGATGTTCCGCAGGAAAGTGTATTTATGACAACATTTTTTCCGGTACTTCTCACAGGTGGGCTGGTGATTTTCCTGTTTCTTATGATGAACCGTCAGATGTCAGGAGGCGGAGGTAATGCCAAGATGATGAATTTTGGAAAGAGCCGTGCCCGAATGATGCTGCCGGATGACAAAAAAGTTACATTTCAGAATGTGGCAGGTCTTCAGGAAGAAAAAGAAGATCTGGTCGAGGTTGTTGATTTTTTGAAAGCTCCACAGAAATATACAAATGTTGGAGCAAGGATTCCGAAAGGAGTGATCCTTGTAGGACCTCCTGGAACAGGTAAGACACTTCTTGCAAAAGCAGTTGCCGGAGAAGCGGGAGTTCCGTTTTTCTCTATTTCAGGATCTGATTTTGTAGAGATGTTTGTCGGTGTCGGCGCATCCCGCGTACGTGACCTGTTTGAAGAGGGCAAGAAGCATGCACCATGTATCATCTTTATTGATGAGATTGATGCAGTTGCCAGACAACGTGGTACTGGAATGGGTGGTGGACATGATGAAAGAGAGCAGACTCTGAACCAGCTTCTAGTAGAGATGGATGGTTTCGGTGTAAATGAAGGAATTATCGTTATGGCGGCTACCAACCGTGTGGATATCCTTGATCCGGCGATTCTTCGTCCTGGCCGTTTTGACCGTAAGGTTGCAGTAGGCCGCCCGGATATCAAAGGAAGGGAAGAAATCCTCAGAGTTCATGCAAAAGACAAACCGCTTGGAGAAGATGTGGATCTTGCACAGATCGCGCAGACAACTTCCGGTTTTACAGGGGCAGATCTTGAAAACCTTCTGAATGAGGCTGCGATCATGGCTGCCAGATCAGGACGCAGTTATATTACACAGCTGGATATCAAGCATGCATTTATCAAAGTTGGTATCGGGGCAGAGAAACGAAGCAAAGTTATTTCTGAGAAAGAGAAGAAGATCACAGCATATCATGAGGCCGGACATGCGATCTTATTCCATGTACTTCCGGATATGGATCCAGTATATACGATTTCCATTATTCCTACCGGAATGGGAGCCGCAGGATATACCATGCCTCTTCCTGAAAATGATGACATGTTTAATACCAAAGGCAAGATGCTGCAGGATATTACGACACTTCTGGGTGGACGTGTTGCTGAAGAAATCATCTTTGGGGATATTACAACAGGTGCATCAAATGATATTAAGCGTGCAACCAGTACAGCACGTGCAATGGTCATGCAGTATGGTATGTCTGACAAGCTTGGGCTGATCACTTACGGGGATGACGGAGATGAAGTCTTTATCGGACGTGATCTGGCACATACCAGAAGCTACAGTGAAGAAGTTGCAAAAGAGATTGACAAAGAGGTTCATGATATTATTGACCGTTGCCATGCAGATGCAAGAAAGATTATTTCTCAGCATATGGATGTTCTTCATAAGTGTGCAGCACTTCTTTTAGAGAAGGAAAAGATTCAGCGCGATGAGTTTGAGGCACTTTTTACAGCGAAAAATGAAATGCCTCAAGAATAGGGCATACAAAGTGCACAAAAACAAATACTAAATTTTGTGAAGTTTGTGCACACTTTTGGAGGGAGTCATGGTACTATAATAACCGTAAAAACCCCCCAATACATTATATAGTTTTTGCTACACCCCATAAGAAGAAATACCTTCTCCAAAAAAGACAGCTTATCCCGCTGTCTTTTTTACTGTCTAAAAACCCCGCAGCATCAGGCGAGAAAATCGTCTTTTGTTGCGTTTTTTTGTTACTCACCAAGCTTTGGACATCGCTTTCTGGCGCCGGTAAGTGACCGCAAATCGCGAAAAGGAGAAAATTAGATACAATCCTAGACTCCAGAACTTCTTTACGTCAAAATGGATTCATGTTATCATTAATCCAATATGTGAGTTTACCTAGGGGAGAAATATGATGTTAAAAAAAACGAAAAAAAGCAAAGAATCTGTACAGGGATTCACGCTCGTAGAATTGATTATTATTGTAGCAATTCTAGGTGTGTTGGTGGCGATTTTAGCGCCTGCCTATACCAAGTATATTGAGAAAAGCCGGGAATCAACAGATCTGGCAAATGCCAAATCTGCATATAATGAATTAATGATGAATGTGGCTGAAAAGGAAGAAGATCCAGAGCCTATTAGTTTCAAGTTAAAACAAAACATCCCGGCTGGCAGAGTCCACTTCCAATTACAGTCGGGAGTGCTTCCTTTGATGGCACAAATACAGATAACTGGGTTGGAACACCGGGCCGAAACGGAACCTGTGTAGTTTCCTATGATAAAAATAAAGGTGTGATTTTTACCTGGAGTGGTGGAATTGATGTGGCAGTGAGACCAACATATAATGGAAAGTTGGATGAAACTTTAACTACCCTTAAAAAGGGATATAAGCGGATTGGTGATGCCAACATGAATAATAATAAGGCCTTCTTCTCTAATCAGACATTCTATATTAATGGAGAACGGTATACTACCCGTGTCTATTATGCGGATTCATCCGCTTTCAAAGATGCATTAATAGGTTATACACCGAAGCCTGCCTCCTACGATCAAAGTCCTTTCCGTAAAGTAGAGCACGATTATGATCATTTTACACACCAGGGCTTTGCATATTACACCTACGGCGAAGGTGGCACTATCAATATGTTTACCTATGTAAACGAAAATAAGGTCTATCAGACAACTGATGAAGGTAACACCTGGCAGGACATTACGCCAAATGAAAAATGAAGAATAATAGTAACTATTCAGAAGGTAGTATCCCGCAAGGGGATGAAAAGTTACGAATAATAAATTGTAACAGAGAGGTATCGCGAAGTTTATGTATTCGATTAAAACAGTCAAAGGTGATATAACCAAAATTACAGATGTACAGGCAATTGTAAATGCTGCTAATAATTCTCTTCTTGGTGGTGGCGGTGTTGATGGTGCAATCCATCATGCTGCAGGTCCGGAACTTCTTGCAGAATGCAGGACACTTCATGGGTGCGAAACTGGAGAAGCAAAGATTACCAGGGCTTATAATCTGCCATGTGATTATGTGATCCACACAGTCGGACCGATCTGGTATGGTGGAAACAATGATGAAGATAAGCTTCTTGCAAGCTGTTATTATAATTCGATGAAGATTGCGGTGGAGAACGGAATCAGAACAATTGCATTCCCATCTATTTCTACAGGAGTGTATTGTTTTCCGGTTGAGCGCGCTGCGAAGATTGCGGTAGATACCGTTCATAGATTTTTACAGGAGAATCCAGACAGTTTTGATCTTGTTGAGTGGGTGCTATTTAACGACCAGGCCGCATCTGCATATGAAACTGAGGTATCCTTAATACAAAAGTAGACTACAAACCAAGAAACCTGGAAATGCAGATGGCATTTCCACCACAAAAGTAGACTGCAGACAAAGAAACTCGGAAATGCAGAATACATTTCCAGTGCAATATAAATAATACAGACAAGGAAGATTGACAATGAAGCAGGAAAACGAAGATATTGCAAGAAAAATGCAGTATATTCTGAATGTGAGACCAGTGTTTAACAAGGAGGCTCTTTTCAGTGACGGAACAAGGTATTACAGAAATCCTACTGAGCCAAAGAGTGGCGAAAAGGTAATAATCAGCTTCAGAACCCAGAAGAATAATGTGGATGCGGTATATCTCGTATCCGGAGATCAGAAATATAAAATGAAAGTATACAAAACCACAAAAGGTTTTGATTATTATGGAACAAAGATTGTGATGCCGGAAGAGATTTTTCGGTATCATTTTGAAATTCAGTATGGATGGGCTACATGCTATTACACGGAACAGGGAGTCTGTTCTGAGCTGCAGGAATGGGCACAGTTTGAAATCTATCCGAATTATCATACACCTGATTGGGCAAAGGGTGCGGTGATGTATCAGATTTTTGTGGATCGATTCCGCAATGGAGATCCGTCCAACGATGTGGAAAGCGACGAATATGCATATATTGGTGAACACAGTGAAAAAGTGACAGATTGGTCCAAGACTCCGGCAGTTATGGGAGTCAGGGAATTCTATGGAGGAGACCTGCAGGGCATTATTGACAAACTGGATTATTTTGAAGAGCTGGGCGTTGAAGTGCTGTATCTGAATCCAATCTTCGTATCACCAAGTAACCACAAATACGACTGTCAGGATTACGATTATGTGGATCCACATTACGGAAAGATCGTTGAAGACTGTGACGGACTGCTTGCACCGGAGGATCGAGATAATACACATGCCACAAAATACATCCGGCGTGTGACAGATAAGCGCAATCTGGAGGCAAGTAATCAGATGTTTGCACAGCTTGTGGAAGAACTGCATAAACGTGGCATGAAGATTATTCTGGATGGAGTATTCAACCATTGTGGATCTTTTAATAAGTGGATGGACAGAGAAAGAATATATGAAGGACAGGAAGGTTATGCACCGGGAGCTTATATATCTGCAGACAGTCCGTATCGCTATTTCTTTGATTTTCATGATCAGAATCGCTGGCCTTATAATCCGACTTATGATGGATGGTGGACGCATGATACACTTCCGAAACTGAATTATGAAGGTTCAGGAGAATTGTATGATTATGTCCTGAAAGTGGCACAGAAGTGGGTGTCTGCGCCATATAATGTGGATGGCTGGAGACTGGATGTGGCAGCAGATCTGGGACACAGCAATGAGTTTAATCACCAGTTCTGGAAAGATTTCCGTAAAGCGGTCAAGGAAGCGAATCCGGAAGCACTGATTCTTGCAGAACATTATGGAAGTCCGGAAGGATGGCTGCAGGGAGATGAGTGGGATTCTGTCATGAACTATGATGCGTTCATGGAGCCTGTGACATGGTTCCTGACCGGAATGGAAAAACACAGTGATGAATATAGAGAGGATCTTTATGGAAACAGTGATGCGTTTATCGGAGCAATGAAGACGCATATGCGCTCTTTGCATATGTCATCTCTTCACACTGCGATGAATGAATTGTCAAATCATGATCATTCCAGATTCCTTACCAGAACAAATCACAGGGTTGGACGTGTTTCCTATGCCGGGGCACAGGCGGCGTCTGAAAATATCAATACGGCGATCATGCGTGAAGCGATTGCCATACAGATGACATGGCCGGGAGCTCCTACATTGTATTATGGGGATGAGGCAGGTGTCTGCGGATTTACAGATCCGGATAACCGGAGAACTTACCCGTGGGGGCATGAAGATATGGAACTTCTGAATTTCTACAAGGTCATGATTGCGGTTCATAAGAAATACAAAATGCTCAGAAGCGGTTCTCTGAAATTCCTATGGAATGATTATCAGGGCCTCTGTTATGCGAGATTCTCTCATACGGAGCAGATGATCATCGTACTGAACAACCGGGATGAAGGCAGAGATGTTATGATTGAAGTCTGGCCGGCAGGAATCAGCAGACTGGAAGAAACAGTATTTACAAGGCTGGTGCAATCTTCTCAGGAAGGGTATACAGACCACCGGAAACAGATTCTGTGCCAGGCTGGATCGCTGAATCTGTATCTGCCACCGTGCAGTGTGACAGTACTGCATCATAAAGACCAGATGTAAGATTAGAGAGTTGGTATGCTATATGAAAGCTGCAGCGCAAAATTCACTTGACAGGTCAGAATGGGTATGTTACGATATCAATACTTTCACGTGGTAGAGTGGCTACGTATTAAAAGAAAAATAATATGTCAAGGGAGATAGAGAGATGAAGAAAAAAGCAGTTGCAGTAGTTATGACAGCAGTAATGGCACTGGGAATGGTATCTGCAGTAAGTGTGCAGGCAGGAATAGAAGATAAGACTCTGATCGTTGGATTTGATGCGGAATATCCGCCATATGGATATATGGATGAGAATGGTGAATACACAGGATTTGACCTGGAACTGGCACAGGCTGTGTGTGATCTGGAAGGTTGGGAGCTGGAGAAAAAACCAATCAACTGGGATTCCAAGGATATGGAACTGAATTCCGGATCTATCGACTGTATCTGGAATGGATTTACTATGAACGGAAGAGAAGATGATTATACTTTCTCAGAGCCGTATGTAGATAACAGTCAGGTAATCGTTGTTGCAGATGATTCCGGAATTGAGAAGCTTACAGATCTTGCCGGTAAGACCGTTGGTGTGCAGGCAGCTTCCGCAGCACTGGATCTTCTTCAGAGTGAGGAAGAAGGCGGACAGAAAGAACTGGCGGATACCTTTGGAGCACTGAATGAATTTGCAGATTACAATACTGCATTCACAGAACTGCAGGCAGGGGCACTGGATGCACTGGCAATCGATGTCGGAGTTGCCAAATATCAGCTGAATTCCAGAGGAGAGGGATTCAAGATCCTTGATGAGACACTGAATACAGAACAGTATGCAATCGGATTTAAAAAGGGTAATACAGAACTCTGTGATATTGTGAATGCAGACCTTCAGAAACTTGCAGATGATGGAACGGTTGCAGAACTTGCTGAGAAGTATGAAATCGCAGATATGGTAACACTGAAAGCTTCTGATGATGCATCGACAGAGGATTCCAAAGATGCAACAGATGATGCAGAAACAGATAAAACAGAAGAAAAATAAGCAATACATAAAATACGAATACAGAATGGGATGCTTCCCGGTTTTCCGGGTGGCATCCCTCTTGTAGGTTTATGGAGGAGAGTACATGAGTTTTCAGGTAATGTTACAACAGCTTACCACGGGATTTGGGCAGACACTGCTGATCTTTTTTCTGACACTGTTATTTTCCCTGCCACTTGGCATGGTTGTATATTTTGGACGTGTGAGCAGGTTCAAGCCATTAAGCTGGATCGTTAAGGCGTATATTTCTATTATGCGAGGAACACCACTGATGCTGCAGCTGCTGCTATGGTATTTTGGACCGTTCTATCTGTGGGGAATGAATATCGGCAATTATAAATTTACCGCGATCATTCTGGGATGTTCTCTGAATTATGCCGCATATTTTGCAGAAATCTATCGTTCCGGAATTGAGTCGATTCCGGTGGGACAGTATGAGGCAGCACAGCTTCTGGGATACAATAAAAGCCAGACATTTTTCAAAATCGTATTACCGCAGGTTGTAAAGATCGTGCTTCCTTCTGTGACAAATGAAGTCATTACACTTGTCAAAGATACCTCCCTTGTTTATTCGGTATCTTATATTGAGATGTTTGCGCTGGCAAAACAGATCGCAGCTGCGCAGACAACAGTTGTTCCGTTTGTGATCGCCGGGGTATTCTACTATATCTTTAACTTTGTAGTTGCCTGGGTTATGGAATGGTTTGAAAAGAAACTGAATTACTATCGTTAGGAGGAAATGCTTTGAGTACAAGTCTTCTGGAAATGAATCATATCAAAAAAGAGTTCGACGGTCTTCAGGTACTGAAAGATGTGTCGATTCATGTAAATGAAGGAGAGGTCGTTTCAATTATCGGTTCCTCAGGCTCCGGTAAATCCACGCTTCTTCGCTGTGCGACACTGCTGACATTGATTGATGACGGTGAAGTAAGTTATATGGGAAATAAAACGGTCTGGACCGAAAATGGTAAAGTCTGTCTGCCGAATAAAACAAAACTGAAAGAGATTCAGTCCTGCTTTGGCCTGGTTTTTCAGAACTTTAATCTGTTTCCGCATTATACGGTCATGAAAAATATTACCGATGCACCAATCCATGTGCAGAAGAGAAATAAAGATGAGGTTTACAGAGAAGCGAGAGATCTTCTGGCAAAGATGGGATTGTCTGATAAAGAAGATGCTTATCCGTATCAGTTGTCAGGCGGACAGTGCCAGCGAGTTGCGATAGCAAGAGCCCTTGCACTGAATCCGAAAATCCTGTTCTTTGATGAGCCGACTTCCGCACTTGATCCGGAACTTACCGGAGAAGTTTTGAGAGTAATCCGTTCACTGGCGGATATCCATATCACGATGGTGATCGTGACACATGAAATGAACTTTGCTCGGGATATTTCAGACAGAGTTATTTTTATGGATAAAGGTGTAATTGCTGTAGAAGGTACTCCACAGGAAGTATTTTCTTCAAGTAATGCACGAATCAAAGAATTCCTTGGTAAATTTCATCAGGGAGAGGAATAAAGGGATTGCTTTTAATGATGCGATGTTATATAATTTCTGCGTAATGATAGGAAATCCGAGCAACCGCAGTTACCCCTGCGGTTAATCGAGTGAGATGATAGGAGTAAATACATGAGTACAGACAGATACGTAAGTCCCCTTTCAGAGCGTTATGCCAGCAAGGAAATGCAGTACATTTTTTCTCCGGATATGAAATTTCGCACCTGGAGAAGATTGTGGATCGCTCTGGCTGAAACAGAAAAAGAACTTGGCCTGAATATCACTCAGGAGCAGATTGATGAACTGAAAGCTCACAAGGATGATATCAACTATGATGTGGCAAAAGAAAGAGAACGTCAGGTACGCCATGACGTTATGTCTCACGTGTATGCATATGGCGTACAGTGCCCGAAAGCAAAAGGAATCATCCATCTGGGTGCAACATCTTGTTATGTAGGTGACAACACAGATATCATTGTGATGGCTGAGGCTTTGAAGCTGGTTCAGAAAAAACTGGTGAACGTAATTGCAGAACTGTCAAAATTTGCAGATAAATACAAAGAACAGCCAACTCTTGCATTTACACATTTCCAGCCGGCACAGCCGACAACAGTTGGTAAACGTGCAACTCTCTGGACACAGGAATTCCTGATGGATCTGGAAGATCTGGAATATGTAATGGGCACATTGAAACTTCTGGGTTCCAAGGGAACTACCGGAACACAGGCAAGTTTCCTGGAACTGTTTGAAGGGGATCAGGAGACAATCGACAAGATTGATCCGATGATCGCAGAAAAGATGGGATTCAAGAACTGCTATCCGGTATCCGGACAGACCTATTCCCGTAAAGTAGATACAAGAGTCCTGAATATTCTTGCAGGTATTGCGGCAAGCGCACATAAGATGTCCAATGATATCCGCCTTCTGCAGCATCTGAAAGAAGTAGAAGAACCATTTGAAAAATCACAGATTGGTTCCTCTGCAATGGCTTATAAGAGAAACCCAATGAGAAGCGAACGTATTGCATCTCTTTCCAGATATGTGATGGTTGATGCACTGAATCCGGCAATCACCTCTGCGACACAGTGGTTTGAGAGAACCCTGGATGACTCCGCAAACAAACGACTCAGTATTCCGGAGGGATTCCTGGCAATCGATGGTATCCTGGATCTGTGCCTGAATGTTGTTGACGGACTGGTTGTTTATCCGAAAGTAATCGAGAAACATATGATGGCAGAGCTTCCGTTTATGGCGACAGAAAACATCATGATGGATGCTGTAAAAGCAGGTGGAGACCGTCAGGAACTTCATGAGCGTATCCGTGAACTTTCTATGGAAGCTGGACGTACTGTCAAGGTAGAAGGAAAGGATAACGACCTTCTGGAGAGAATCGCAGCAGATCCTGCATTTAATCTGACAATTGACGAGCTTCGTAAATCCATGGAGCCATCCAGATATGTCGGCAGAGCCAAAGAACAGACGGTTACATTTATTGAGAAGACTGTACAGCCGGTTCTGGATGCACACAAAGAAATGCTGGGTATGACAGCAGAGATCAATGTCTGATCGATCATTTATTTACATCTATAGAATAAGAAAAAAGATCAAATAAAACACGAGGAGGAAAAAGTGTTATGATCAAAGCAGTAGTTGGAGCGAACTGGGGAGATGAAGGTAAAGGAAAAATTACCGATATGCTTGCTCAGGAAGCAGATATTATCGTAAGATTCCAGGGAGGTGCCAATGCAGGACATACGATCGTAAATGATTATGGTAAATTTGCTCTGCATACACTTCCGTCAGGTGTATTTTATAACCATACAACAAGTGTGATCGGAAATGGTGTTGCACTGAATATTCCGGTATTCTTTAAAGAATACAATGAAGTTGTTTCCAGAGGCGTTCCGGCTCCGAAGATCATGATCTCTGACAGAGCACAGATCGTTATGCCATATCATATTCTGTTTGACCAGTATGAAGAAGAACGTCTGGGCGGAAAATCCTTCGGATCCACCAAATCCGGTATCGCTCCGTTCTATTCTGACAAATATGCAAAGATTGGTTTCCAGGTAAATGAACTGTTCCATGATGATTCTCTGAGAGAAAAAGTAGAACGTGTGGTAGAGACCAAGAACATTCTTCTTGAGCATCTGTATCATAAACCGCTTCTGAATGCAGATGAAATTTTTGCAGAACTGATGAAATACAAAGAAATGGTTGCTCCGTATGTAGGAGATGTTTCTCTGTTCCTGTGGAATGCATTAAAAGAAGGCAAAGAAATTCTGCTTGAGGGTCAGCTGGGATCCCTCAAAGATCCGGATCATGGAATTTATCCGATGGTTACATCATCTTCTACACTTGCTGCTTATGGAGCAATTGGTGCTGGTGTACCTCCGTATGAAATCAAAAAAGTTATCACAGTTTGCAAAGCTTACTCCAGTGCAGTAGGAGCAGGTGCTTTTGTTTCTGAAATCTTCGGTGAAGAAGCTGATGAACTTAGAAGAAGAGGCGGAGACGGTGGAGAATATGGCGCAACAACAGGACGTCCGAGACGTATGGGCTGGTTTGACTGTGTTGCTTCCAAATATGGCTGCCGTATGCAGGGAACTACAGATGTTGCCTTTACTGTACTTGATGTACTTGGCTATCTGGATGAGATTCCGGTATGCACAGGATATGAGATCGATGGCAAGGTTACAACAGAATTCCCGACAACAGGTCTTCTTGAAAAAGCAAAACCGGTTCTTGAAGTACTTCCGGGATGGAAATCAGATATCCGTGGAATTAAGAACTATGATGAACTTCCGGAAAATTGCCGTAAGTATATCGAATTTGTAGAGAAACAGATCGGATTCCCGATCACAATGATCTCCAATGGACCAGGAAGAAATGATATCATTTACAGAAATAAATAATTTCATAAAAATTAGTTGACATGATGACGCGCCGGAGTTCGCTCCGGCGCATTTCTTAACATTAGTGACAAAGAGGTTTGTATGAAAAACTGGAAAAAATATGCTGCGATCATAGGAGTGATCGTATTACTGGCGATCTTCTGCCTTCCAATGTACTTTGCGCTGAAGGGAGATTTTTCGCAGAAGGCGTTTATGGCATCGTTATTTACTGTGCTGTTTGTGGCGGTTATGTGCTATGTGATTTTGATGCTGTTTAAATACCTGAGTAAAAAGAAAGAAGAGAAGCCAGAGACTGGCGGGATAAAAAATATCATTTTTGATGTTGGACAGGTGCTGGTGGATTATGACTGGGAAACATATCTGGACAGCTTTGGATTTGAACCGGTCAAAAGGGAACGAATCGCAAAGGCAACTTTTCAAAGCCCTGTCTGGGATGAACGTGACAGAGGCTTATATGAAGAGGATGTTTATCTGAAACAGTTTCAGGAGCTGGATCCAGAGGATGCCGAGGATATTGAGAAGGTGATAAGAGGTACCGGTGGCACGATTCACAAGAGACCATATGCAGATACCTGGGTGAAATATCTGAAGAGTAAGGGCTATCATTTGTATATACTCTCCAATTATGCAAGTTATATGATCGACCATACCAAAAAGGAACTCACATTCCGCAAAGAAATGGATGGAGAAGTATTTTCCTGTTATGTTAATCAGCTGAAGCCGGAGCCGGAGATCTATCAGACGATTCTGGATAAGTATCAGCTGAAACCAGAAGAGAGTGTATTTATTGATGACAGACCGGAGAACTGTCAGGGAGCACAGGAACAGGGAATTCATACCATTTGTTTTAAAGATTTTAAACAGGTAACAGCAGATCTTGAAAAACTTGGTGTGAAATAAAACGAGAAAAGTCCCAGAACCGCGTATCTGTGTCAGCCCTGAGACCTTTTAAGGGGAGGATATAAGTTTTTCCTGAAATTATCTTTTGCAGTATGTTTCCTGAAGAATCCTTCAGGGAACATTTACAGTATGACCGGTTTATTTTTTATATATACACATTTTTCACAAAAATTATAAGAATAGGATTTGTGTTTTGGGAAAAAAGATGATATAATGGAACACAGGCAAAATTTTTGAAAAGAGGATGAAACAATGAGTGATAAAACAATCTTAGAGCAGTGGCGCGAAATTGCTTATAATCAGCAGGCAGACCGCAATCAGCTTCAGAGATTCTGGGCAAACTATTTTAATATTGAAAAGGGAATCTACGAACAGCTTCTTTCCAATCCGGATGAAGTTGTAAGTGGTACAGTCAAGGAACTGGCAGAAAAATACGGACAGGATGTCCTGACTATGGTTGGTTTCCTGGATGGTATCAATGACAGTCTTAAGATCCCGAATCCGATTGAGACTATGGATGAGAATACAAAAGTCACACTTGCATTTGACAAAGAACTTCTTTACAAGAATATGGTTGATGCAAAGGCAGACTGGCTGTATCAGCTTCCACAGTGGGATGAAATCTTCTCAGAAGAAAAACGTAAAGAACTCTACAAAGAGCAGAAAAAATCCGGTACAGTTGTAAAACCGCATAAAATCGGCCGTAACGATCCTTGTCCGTGCGGAAGCGGTAAGAAATACAAATACTGCTGCGGTAAATAATGAAAGCCAGAGAGAATCTGGATTATATCATTGTACTTGGCGCGCATGTAGATGGTACAAGAATGACATTAGCCCTTCTGGAAAGAACCAGAAGGGCTTTGCTCTATCTTGAAGAAAACCCCGGGACAAGGGCTGTGCTTTCCGGAGGAATGGGAGACGGGGAACGAATCAGTGAAGCGGAGGCCATGTACAGATATCTGACAGAACATGGGATTGATGGAGGACGTCTGATCCGAGAAGAACGTTCGACCAATACCAAAGAAAATCTGGATTACAGTCTGGAGCTGATCGGCAGTACGGAGCCGGCAATTGGGGTAGTGACTAATAATTTTCATGTGTTTCGAGGTGTAATGATTGGCAGAAAGTGTGGCTGTCGGGAAATTTATCCGGTTCCGTCCAGATATCGTTCCTGGAGACTTCTTCTGTATATTCCCAGAGAGATCCTGGCAATTATCAAAGATAAAATTGTCGGAAATTTATAAACAAAATAAAATATAAAAAAAATAAAAAAAGTGTTGACACTTTGAGTGGGACATAGTATACTAACGAAGTCGGTTGCAAGAGCGGCTTACATAGAGTCGGTCAAAGTGACAGATACAAAATGGGATCTTAGCTCAGCTGGGAGAGCATCTGCCTTACAAGCAGAGGGTCATAGG
>OIWP01001241.1_pt1 | contig 32799 bp, 31 predicted proteins | sample 1587661 | NCBI WGS metagenome assembly OIWP01 (sample SAMEA3888899, study PRJEB22519) | human gut metagenome | biome: human gut; feature: human-associated habitat; material: faeces | place: Denmark | collected 2010 | reverse complement strand
ACTATTATATTCTATCAAACTCACTTTGTTCTGTCAAGAATAAACTGTGATTTTTCTCCCTTTTTTTTACACTCGTTCGGAAAACCCCGCCGTTGTCACGTTTAAAGACTATAAAAAAACCAGACACTTTGGGGGCTGGTTTTCTATTCTATAATATTGGACTCAGTAATCGTGAAAAGTTTTGCTTGATTTTAAGCCAGAGGGATTGTTGAGCAATTTCTTCATCTGTAAGTAGACTTGAATCTCTCAAATCTGCCTCAAAAGTCTTTCTCATCTCCTCTGCTACTCCTTCATCATAGCAAAAAGCACTTATCTCAAAATTTAATTCATAACTGCGTATATCTTGATTAGTTGTACCAAAAACACCTAATTTTCCATCCATTACAAGAGTTTTAGAATGTATAAAGCCATTTGTATAATTGTATATTTTTACGCCTTGTTTATGCAGATAATTTGCGTAATACTGCGTTGCTCGAAAAATAAATGGATGATCAGGCATATCGGGAATCATTATCCTTACATCAACACCAGAATTCGCCGCTGCAATAAGTGCCGTTATCATAGAGTCGTCAGGTATCAAATAAGGCGATTGAAGCCAAATATAGTCTTCTGCATCCATAATCATTTTAATAAAACCTGTTCTTAAGGTTTTATTATCATTTTCTGGACCGTTAGCCACAATCTGGATATCAATGTTCCCCTCTTCTTCTGGTACCACAAAATATGTATCTTTTCGTTCAAGTTTCTCTCGAGGGTCTTTAACGGAAACATTCCAATCTCGAATAAACGTTTCTTGAAGACCGAAAGCTGCTGTACCAACAATTCTGCCATGTGTATCACGCCAGAAACCAAACTTTTTACTATTGTAAATATATTGATCACCAACATTAAAACCACCAGTCCAGCCAATTTGACCATCTATCACTACGATTTTACGGTGTAAATGATAGTTAAGCCGCGTTTTCATTAGTGCATTACGCGAAGTGATAAAGGCTGTAACTTTCCCGCCGGCTTCCTCTAATGGTTTAAAGAAATCTTTTTTCGTTTTTCCTCCCCACGGGTCGTAAACCACCCTTACTTCAATACCTTCTTTAGCTTTCGTAATCAAATGATCACGAAAAGCAGTTCCAATTTTGTCATTAAAAAATGCATAGTATTCTACATGAATATTGTCTTTGGCATTTTTTATATCTTCAAACAAAGCTGAAAATTTATCTTCGCCATTTAGATAAAATTGTACATTATTCCCACGACAAAGCGGTGTTCGCTCCATATTATTAAAATACCTTTTAAGTAATTTTTCGTGGGGGGTCATATCTTTGGGCCCAAATTTTTCATTGTTTTCATGAACTCTTTGGCCAAGAATGGACAGGTTGTATTTGTTTTCTTCTTCAAAACGACGTGTTGTTGTTCGATCAAGTCCTCGTCCTAGGAAAAGATAGCCAAGAAATCCAATACCTGGTAAAAAAACTAAGAACATAAACCAAGCCAAAATACTGGCAATAGACCTCGGTTTACGAAAAATCGTCACAAGGGCAAGCACCGTGTTAATCGTTATCAGTGTTCCAATAAAACTATAAATTGTCGCAAGTGACATAAAATATTTCTCCCTAAAATAATCCTCTATAAAATAATATTGTTCATCCAATTATACCAAAATTGATTGAATATTGAACGTGTGCTAGACATTAATTTACTATTGTGTAAAAAAACGCTTGAACTTTCCACCTCTACAGAGAATATACTATATATATTTAGTCCAATATAAGTTATTCATTTTTTATAAAAATTACTGTTTTTCTTATTAAAATAGCGATATAATGTAAGGTAGGTTTTAAATGACAAGGAGGAATTTTTATGCAAATTACTTTCTTAACACAAATTGATTGGTTGATTCGTTTAATATTAGCAGGAATTTGTGGCTATGCTATTGGTTATGAAAGAAATAGCCGTTATAAAAATGCTGGCACACGTACTCATTTAATTGTTGCTTTGAGTGCTGCCTTGATGATTATCGTCTCAAAATACGGCTTTATGGACATCATTAGCACTCATGGGATCAATCTTGATCCTTCCAGAATTGCTGCTCAAATTGTAAGCGGAATTGGTTTTTTAGGAGCAGGACTGATCTTTGTTCACAATCAATCAGTTCGAGGCTTAACCACCGCTGCTGGCATTTGGGCAACTTCTGGTATTGGTATGGCTATTGGTTCTGGATTATATTTTATAGGTATTGTAGCTACTTTACTCATTTTACTTTTTCAAATTATTTTACATCAAAATTATCGGTGGATAAAAACAGCAACAAGCAATCATCTTATTGTTCAATTAGAAGATACTGAAGGTCTTCGCCTGTTGCAAAAACAAATGAAAAATGAACATATCAAAATCCTGAGTATAAAAGTTGAAAAAAATCAAATAATTGTTTGAAAACTGATCTATATCTGAGCTTACCCAAAACTTATGAACTTGCATCACTGGTAACTCTTTTAGAGTCAAACGAAAAGATTAAATCAATTGAATACTAATCTTAAAAATAGAGCCCCTTCCTAGGGGTACTTTTACTCTTCGAAATCTTACTCCGCTCTTAGTATTCGTATTAAGACGGTCTTTATGATAAATATTGCTTAAATGGAGCTGCTACAATAAATACCAAAAAGACACCAGTAAAACTCTGGTGTCTTTTTGATATTTATATGAGGCAGATTGAATGTTACACCAATCTCCACCAAATAATTGTTCGAAACGTTGATATATCTGAAACAGATTAACGTTTTGAGGAATATTCAGTCCTTCTCTATCATTTTCTATCCCTCAAAATCCTTGCGGTTAAGCCATTCATGATTTTCAGAAATTCATGAATATGGATAAAAATTGATACATTTGGACTCGAATTGCACCAGCCTTGCACCAAGATAGCAGAAAATGAATACGAAAATCGGCAAACATCTGTCGATTTTTTTGTCTTTCATAAATCTAATGGATAGCGATTCAAATCTTCGTAAGCCCATGAATTAACATCCTCTAAAAACCATTTTATCATTTGTTCATCATTGGTTGTGTTTACATCTTCCTCAGAATCAAATTTATAAACAGCAAGACTAGGTTGTCTCTGCCTGTATGAAACAATCTCAAGCAATTCTTTCACGCCGTCTTGTAAATTTGTATCTCCATAAAAAACACCATTTTCTGAAAGGCGAACATAAAGAGAGTATATCTCTCTAAGAAAATCTGGGAATCCATTGACTAGACTAAGAGCGTAACCCACTGTAAGAGAATCTTCTTGTTTCTGTTCTTTATAAAGTTGAGTTTCTCTAAACTTATTCTGTTGCAAAAACATAATCTCTTGATATGCCTTTTCTTCATTTTTCGTTCTCGAAGCATCAAAATTATTCAGCAGGAACTTATTAAAGTCATCTCTTAAAATTAGATTCCTAAATTGATAATAATCTAATACAGTCTTCTTTCCTCGATGAGTTTCAGCAATTTCCCTAATCATCACATTAAGTTGATTCCTTTTGTGATTATTATCAATTCTATCAAGTTCCATCCCTAAATATTTTTCAAGGAACTCAGCCAACTCGCTTGAAGTAGTGAGAAAGCTCGACTTCATAAACTTCTCTCGTTCTTTCGACCTGATAAAATTCTGATACGACTTAACAGGCTGATTCATAACTTCGCTGGCATCTGCAAAATTCAACACCTTAAAATATGTAGTGGATAGATTATCTAAGCTCAATGTCAACTCGTCAGCAGTCAAAATCTTTCTACCATCAAAAAAGTTACTTTTACTCATTATTAACTCCAAACTCCTTTTTATATCAAGGCTTTTCGACACTTCCAAAACCTATGATAAGTTAGTTTTTTAGACCTAAAATTGAGATAATTATCTTATGCAAGATAACATCTTGTAAATACAATTTGTCCCATACGATGGCGCCATCAAAACGGACGGACTGAAGACAGTAGAAGAAATGATAATGTCACTTCTCAGCTATTGTGATTCTCCGTTGTTTTGATGCGCTTTTTGTCAGACTTTCGAAATCATCTTCCTTCCGTCCAAATTGGGCGGAAGGAAATTTTATGTCGAAAATTGAAAAACGTCATGATGATGAACTTCGAGCTATACTTGAAGATAGCTCTTTGCAAAAATTAGAAGAGATTTACTCTAACTTACCCAAAGATGCTCCGACTGATACACCAGAAAAATTGGATGAGCTTGACGAAAAAATCAAGCAAGCATCTGAGTTTACTATCACTGCTTTGGAATCCCTCGAGCTGAAAATTGATAAAAATTATGAGCGTAAATTACGCTATCATCACGTTGTCAGCCTTAATTTCAAAGTTGGAAAGACTAAATCCAATGAATTTGGCAGCTTTATCGCTAGTCAAATAGATACTCCTGAAGAAGCATTGCTAAAGAAAGAGCAGATGTCTGAAATCTATGGAACGTTAGATGAGCTTAAACCTGAGCTGCGAACAATTTTTACCACCTATATTGAACTCGGCTATTCTCCTGAACACGAAAATATCTCAGCACTCTTGCGAGCCTTGGAACCTAAAGGGATTACCAAAACCGACAAGACCTTGAAAAAAGATATTCGTAACATCCAAAAACATTTCTCAGAGTTATATCCTGATTGGGAAATATGACTTCGTTAAAACTGCAATCAATTTGATTGCGGTTTTTCTTTTGTTCTAGTTTTCGGAATTTTCTTAATCCGACTTATTCCAATGGGTACTTTAGTATTTCTTTTTTGTTTTTCAACAGATAATCTTTCAAAAAATGCCCAAGCCAAAATCGCCTTTAAGACTATCCCTTCATCAACATCCTCCTCGGCTACCCAGCCATGAAAAAACAGATTTCTATTTAATGGTAATACTTCATATTTTTTCTCCAAAAAATTAGAGAATGGTTTAAACATCCTTATTGAATCTTCTGCAACTTCAAGTTTTTCAAAGACCTCTGCGATATAACCATCCGTAGATTTTTCTTCCTTGGTATTTTTCTTAAATTCTACAAGTCCCTTGCTGTTAATCTTTATATCTTTATACTTTTCAACAGGTTGAGAGTGAACTATCACGCGCTCAATCCGTTCCATACAAAACATAACCGCTTGTTTATAGAGATTCTCCCGAAGCAAGATTTCCAAAGTATTCTTATCTTTGTAAGACCTCAAGCTTTTTGGAACAAAATCCAAAACTTCCACACCGTGTTCTTGCTTTAACTCACTAAAAACTGACAAAACAAACCCATCTGTTTCAACTTGCGTTTCGGATGCAGGCACAATCGGAAATTCTTCTAAAATATCTAACGGAATATACCAATCGAAAGCGAGATAATCAACAAATTTCGATTTTTGCTTTCTACTTAGACCCTCAACAAATCTCTTAAACTCCTCGCTACTAAAAACACTATTGATTTTGGGAATATTCATCATAATTCCCTGAACAGCTTGACTGAGCTGATTTGTGACTCCAAGTTGTAGAGCCTCTCTCATTGGAGCAAATGTTTTTTCCATATTTTTGGTTAGTGTAGAAATACCATCCAATCGAAGATATATGGGATTAAACGCTTGTGCTATTTTGAAAAAATTATATTTTGGGAGAAGATTAGAATAATCTGGGACTTTAATCGTTGTTGCTTTTTTGAACTGTTCAGCTAAATCCCTAGTACTGCTCAGCTGCTCAGCCAAAACCTGCGAACTTTTAAATTCATTAGCAAGTTTTTTAATACCAACCTCTTCAACTTTCATTCAATCCCTCCGTTAGACTTTTCATCAGACTTTTCATAAACTTTGTTATCTGCACAAAACACTCCTCATATTCCGCAAGCCTAAATGGTTCTTTTCCTTTGTTCCCATGAAAAAGATTATTCCTAAAACGATAGCCAATATGATAAACTACTTTTGATTTTTCAGCCCCTGAAGCATCTTGCTTTTTGAGAAGTGGTGTTATTTCTCGGGCGATGCCATCCTCTTGAAAACCAATTTGCCATAATGTTTTCTTATAATTATTAGCTAATTTTCCATCATTGATATATCTATCTCTAAAAAATTGATACGGCGTATCAGCAAATGAATTATCCAACTTTTCAAATGGATTTTCCGATAATTTTATTGTACCAAAAATATTTTCAAACACACTGAATGTAATCACAAATTCAAGCAGAGCGTCTTTTAAAGTGGTACTTTGTATCTCCGCCATAAAATTATCAATATAATTAATTTGCTGCTCTACTTCCCAAGCGTTTATCTTCTTTTTCATTCGTTCAACCTCAGTTAGTATATACTCACCCATTTTTATTTAGTGATTTCATCAGACTCTTTTGTTGTTCAAGCATTTTCTCCAAAATCTTATTTTGTTGCTCTAGTCGTCGTTCAACTTGAAAATTACCATCTTCCCACATAACTGGCAAGCCTGTTTCGTTAACCGAGTATTCTGTGATATAAGGCTTTCTTTTTCTAAATTCTGGGTAATAAGTTATCTTAAATTTTCTCTCTTCAACTTCAATCAGTTTTGCCCCAGTCCCTATGGCAATTATTGTTGTAAACTCTTGATTTGGGGCTAAAGGAAAATGCTTGAAGTTTGTAAAAGTGTTGGGAGTAAGAGCGCCACCACTATTTTTAATCTCTGGTGTGATTTCAACTGATTCAATCCAACCAGTGATTTGACCGTAATTTTTTATCGTCAGATACTGGATAAAAGTAGCATTTTTCTGTTCCTTGCTGTATGAAATTAGGATAATCGGACGATTTTTCTCTCTTTCTGAGTACGCATCCCAAAACATTTTAATAATCGCTCCAATCGCCGCAGCTATAATTGGAACACTGATTGTCCAAAACTCAACTGGAAGTTTACTCATCCGCAACCTCCATCTTCGGCAGCTGCGCCACAAGCTCCACAGTTTTCATCGAAACAGTAATCACAGAAAGTAGTAAATCCAAAATATAGCGCGGATTTTCAGGAGCAAAGTCATTGGGGTCATCGGTAATACCCGACTTTTTATCTGTCTTGACCTGATACTGGTCAATAATCCACTCAACCGCAGGACGACCGTTGACGACATACTCATAAGCCTGTTCAGGAATATTGGAAATCGTGATATTTTCATTAAATATAATCTTTGTTAAATCATTAACTGATTTTCCTTCGCTATTTCTAACCTTCGGATGTTTCATCTTTTTCACACGGAAATTACCAGACTCTACGCCCGTGACTATCACACCTTCCCAGCTTGGCTGATGCTCATAGTTCAAGTGTAAATCAGCAAGTTTTCGCCCAATTTCAACATATTTTTCTTTGTCTTTAAGCAATGGAATGCGTGGTAAAGCCTTCTGTAAATCATTAGCATATTTTTGACGATATTCTTGAGAATGGAGCACACCATACACATAATAAAATAAATCTTCTTCTGATAAATCGAATCTCTTCTCTAAATTAAATGCATCATTAAACAATCCATCTCCAGATTGATTTGCTTCTAAAGAAAAGCCCTGTCCATTTGCCTCTAATGCTGATTCAGGAATCAGATTTGTGACTATAGCGGAAAATTCTTTATTCGCACCTACGCCCATGACAAAAAGTATTTTGTTTTCAGTATTCCAGTTGTCGAATTTGCCTGGGCGTGCAATCAAATCGCGTGAATACAGTAAATACTTTTTAGTAAATGGTCTATATTGACTAATCACGTAGTTTTTACTATTTTCAATGATATATCCATTTAAAAATTTCCTTTTAAGCTCGTCACTCCATTTTATATAATTTTCATTTGTATTTATTAAACTCAACGGATTTTCATCTTGACCAAGTCGCTTAACTTCTGAATTGTAATTTTCAATCATTCTGGAGATATTAGAGTCTAAAGATGTTTTACTAAAATTATAAATCCACTTGTCTCTTTTTGTTTGAACTCCCATTGATGACACATTGAAAATTTTCTCACTATCTTCAGTACTATAGACGGGTACATAATCAAGATAATTTTCGTCACGTTGGTTTATCCAGTCATTATTCTTATCAGGAATAATCTCAGACCAGTCAATCTTCTCAATCGTTTTTGTTTCTGTCAGTATTAGCAGCTTTTGGTCACGATTAAGGTAATCACCAATATCACGATAATGAATTTCATGCTTATCGGTACCATCTTTAACCAAGATAGAAATGGCGATTGGTGTTCGACTTCCTGAACCAAAGATTTTTCCACCTTCTTTACGTGATTGCTCACCAACAGTTCGTTGGTCACCTCGAAGATTGAAAATGTAAAGATGGTTAAATTCATTATAAAGTGAATGGCGTAAACCGTCAGCTGATTGGCTGTCAATATACGAAGCGTTTGATACAAAACCAATAACACCTTTTGTAGAGAGCCTATCACTAGACCATCTTATTGCTCTAATATATGAATCATAGCTATAGTTGTTATTATTTGAGGTTGAATTTTGAACATAAGTTTCTCTAATTCGACTATCAAGTTTTTCATAGGATAAATTAGCATTATTGTCATTGCTACTCTGTTGACCCCCTGAATAAGGTGGATTTCCCAAAATCGCAGTAATCGGAACCTCCTGCTGACGTTTCAATCGTTCATCATTGCCCCTAAAGAAATCATCATCCAGTACATCTTCGCTTTCGGTGGATTGGAAAGTATCGGTCAGGACAATGCCTTCAAATGGCTCATAGTCTAGCTCGTCGCCGTTGATTTCATCAAAGACCGCTTCAATGTTGATGGCTGCAATATAGTAGCTCAACAAGACAATTTCGTTGGCGTGCAGTTCGTTAACGTATTTTTCCAGAATATCTTCAAGCTTGATTTCTCCTTTGTCCATCAAATCTTTCAGATATTGCAAGGTTCGCGTGATAAAAGTGCCTGTCCCTGTGAACGGATCAAGGATATGCACCCCTTTGCTGGCGATAGTCTTGCCGAAGTATTTTCTCAAGACATCATCGACCGAATGCACGATAAAATCCACGACTTCCACAGGTGTGAAAACAATCCCTAAGCGGTCAGTCGTTTTCTTAAAGCCAGTTCTGAAGAATTTATCGTATAGTGTGACAATAATTTTCTGTTTGGCTTCTGCGTTATCAATTCCGCTAGCTCGCATTTGAACCGACTCATAGAATGGTTGAAGCTCTTTTTGTTCCTTATCAAAGCCAAAGTTAGCCAACTCATCAATGATTTTTTCCATAGCGTCATTGACCGGATTTTTGCGAACCACACTATATTCATCAAAAAGCGCATCAAAAACAGGCTTGGTAATCATGTGTTGAGCCAACATCTCAACAGCCTGCTCTTGTGTGATTGAGTCATTGATATTATGCTTGAGTGATTGGACGAATTTGTCAAATTCTTGCGCAATAGCGGGAACTGTACCAATCAGAGTATTCATATACTCTATGTGACGACGAGCAATTTTTCCAACATCTTCAGACCAATCTTCCAAGTAGGCACGGTTACCCAGTTTTTGCACTATCTTCCCGTAGATTACGCCTTCAAGCTCCGTCCACTCATCAAGAGTCTCATCTTGTGTATAACTGGTAGTGGACCGATTTTTAATATATTTCCCTTTATTCTTACCACGAGTGGCGATATGATAACCCTGTGGGGTTTCGGCAACTTCTGAGACTTCTTGAACATCATCTGAAGAGTCTGCTGGTGCAGCATTTACATCAATAATGTTAATTTGACTTGATTTCTTTTTATTATATTGTAACTTGTTAATCGTGGCTTGAAAGCGTTCATCGACTGAGCGCAAAGCATTGAGAATTTGCCATATTACATCATAGTTTTGGCTATTGTCCAAAATACTTGCTGGGTCAACGCCATCAGGCACAACCACAGGAATGATGATATAGCCGTAATCTTTATCTTCTGCTTTACGCACCACGCGCCCAACAGCTTGGACAATATCAACTTGCGACTTTCTGGAACTCAAAAAGATAATCGCATCAAGATTGGGCACGTCAATGCCCTCGGTCAAAAACCGAACATTCGACAAAATACGGGCTTCGTTTTCGGGAATATCATCACTTTTAAGCCAGTCTAGCTCAGTATTCTTTTGTAAAGCGTTCATAGTGCCATCCGCGTGATGAACGTCCACAGAAAACTCATTATCACTTTCACTCAGATAGTCATTAACGACCATATCGAATTTATCAGTAATCAATTTAGAATCAGCGATTGTTCGAGTGAAAGCAATGGCTCGCTTCATAGGTGCGCCCCAGTAGGTATCAGAATCGCTATTGCGCTTAATCATGCCATTCCAAACACCAATAATACGTCCAATATCATCTAAATTAAGTCCATTGTCGCCTTGCATGGTCTGCTGCAATTCTTTACGAATGCCACTCTCATTTACCGCTAGAACCATGAGTTTATAATCCGTCAGAATCCCGCGACCAATCGCATCGCCAAATCCTAAACGGAAAATCTGTGTACCATAGATACTTTCATCATCCATTGAAGCCGCAACAACAGATTGCTCATTGGCTGTATTTTTCGCTTCTTGACCGTAAACTTTTGGTGTAGCTGTTTGATAAAGTCTAAGTTTTCCTTTGATGTTATCGTTACTATGAACTTTGGTAAAGGCTGAGTCATCTTGGTCTTCCAAGCGTGCTCCCGTTGTTCTGTGAGCTTCATCCGCAATAATTAAATCAAACTCTGGGAATCCTTCTTTTTGAGCTTGTCCAAGTACATCAATAGATTGATAAGTGCTGAAAACTACCAATAGATTTGTTGGCTCAGCTTTTTTGATTTCCTCATAGTTCTTCAAAACTTGTGCCGTTGAGGTTGTGGCTGGAAAACCAATATCTTGCGCTTTGACGAATAGATTTTTTTCTTCCTCATCCAAAGATTGGCGACTGGCATTTCTATCAGAAGTAACCGCCATTGATGAAATACTCAAATCCGTGTCATTATTCCACGCGCGCAAAGTTTGAGTCAAAAGTTGAATAGATGGCACAAGGTAGAGAATAGAAAATGTTTCATTATCTGATTCATTTGCCATCGCTTCAGCAATTTTCAAACTCGTGAAAGTCTTACCCGTACCTGGTGCCATGATGAGCTGACCACGGTCATACTTTTTGAAATATTCAAGTGAGTTGGAAATCGCTTTTTCCTGATAATCTCGTAATTTTTTTGATTGTTTAACTTGAATTTTTTCGCTTGAAACAAAAGAAAATTTGTCCCAGTCAATCTGTGAATTTCTCAAATCTGATAAACCAATTCGGCTAATAGACTTTGAGAGTCCTTCAATGGCTTGCTCAGCGTTCGCGCCCCAGTCATCCGTTGAAGATACAATTAGCCCTTCAGCATAATAATCTTTATTGATTTCGCTCAAAAATGAGTCAATATCCTGCTTGTAAAGCTTGTGGTCATAAAATTTTGCTTGAACTGCCACCAACTCGCCTGTGAACTTCTTGGCAACTAAATCGACACCCGTATCTTTTTTTGGAATATCTTCTGATTCTGGCACTTCCGAAAGCATCCAAACTTCTTGAAAAAGATTTTTGTAGGTTGGCTCATTTTTCAGATAGGCTTTGACTAGATACTCAAAAGCCGTGCCGCGGTCACGCTGCTGTGTGTTATTCTCGTTAATTTCTTGAATGATGGTGTCAAAACTCATAAGACACCTCCATCGTTGAACACAAAAACGCCGTTAAAATTCGGCGTTTTTGTGTATGCTGAAAAAAGGCAGTATGCTACCTCATGTCCGCTGTCCGCATCGCTGTGCTCCTTGTCAAATGATAAGTTTTTCTTATTCTCTATTATACCATGAAAGGCTTTGCGGCTCTAGCTTTCAAAAAAGTTTTTATTTTTTTGAAAAAAACTCCGAGATTTCCGCTTCTATTCTCCTGATAGGTAGAGGGAGGATAAAAAATGCTATATCAGTAAAGTCCAACTCATGACATTAAACCGAGCAGAACAAGGTCACTACCCAATAGATAAAGGAAAATATAACTATGAAATTTAATAATTCCCATCGCTCATCTGGCTACTCTGCCAACCTCGCTTCTCAAATTCTGGATGCTTCAAAGCCTATTCATTGCTTGAGTGTCGAACTTGAGCCACAACAGAAATTTGAAGATAAAAAGCCAACAGGCGAAATCATTGCTTATAAATCGTGGTTTACACAGGCTGGGCTGCCACCCTTTGAAGTCAAATTTGCTGACTCTGTCAAACTCCCTGCCTATCTTTCTGTGGTTGAGTTTAATAATCTCCAAGCCGTTGAAGTGTCTTACAATGTGTATTTCAAAGCCGATGGACTGAAAGAGGTTAAGTAATGACAGATTCCCAACTCGCACTTTACATCCTCCAAAGTCTTAATATGGCTTTAGGGGCACAAATGCAAGGGGAGACCAGCTACACCAACTCTTTTGATGTGAAAGTTGAGCAAGAGGGATTTTATTTTATCCCTCGCTTGCCAGCTGGTTACATCATTGACGATGATTTGTATCAGAAGATTTTTCTGATTGCAAATGCTGCTCTCTATCCTCGCTATACTTTGCTAAAACAAGCTTCTGCCTATTTTGTACCCCTGAATGCTGATGATATTCATGTTCAGCGCGCTTTATTTTTCCCTTGGCTCAAAGGAATTTCAGAGCGTTTTGTTCTCCCAGATTTAGCATTTTGGGCTGCCAGTCAGCTTAAGTACAAAATCCCAATCATGGAAAATCTCACAATCGACTACAACAAAGTGACCTCCATAGCGATTGCAGGAAATTCTGGTTCTGGTAAATCATATGCCCTTACCTACTTTTTGACCATGATTAAACCTTTTTCTGACTTAATCTTGATTGACCCCAAATTTGACACTCCATCTCGGTGGGCAAAAGTCAATGATGTGAAAGTCATCCACCCAGAAATGAATCGTTCTAAATCAGATTTTGTCTCTGAAATCAATGAAGCTCTTTCCAAGAGTCTGACTCTTATCACCCAACGGCAAGCAGTACTCTATGACCACCCAGAGCATGAATTTACTCATCTGACTATCGTGATAGATGAAGTTCTTGCTATCTCAGAGGGTGTAAACAAAGCTATCAAAGATTCTTTCTTCTCTTTGTTATCTCAAATTGCTTTGCTTGGTAGAGCCACCAAAGTCCATCTTTTGCTCGTCAGCCAACGCTTTGATTTTAATACCATTCCAGTATCAGTAAGGGAGCAGCTCAATGTGCTGATTCAAATTGGCAACATCAACTCAAAGACGATTCAGTTCCTTTTCCCTGATTTGAATCCCGAGGGGATTGTTATCCCGATTGGAAAAGGTACTGGGCTTATCCAAGTGATTGACAATGAACATCCCTATCAAGTGTTGCCGCTGCTCATTCCGACTTACTATACCGACAGGGGGATTCTATGAAAAAAACATATTTTATCAAAAGCTTCAACATCAATCTAGGATTACTCATCTTCTGGCTGTTTACGTCATTTATGAGTTTTGTCCTCCGTTTGCTTCTTCCCAGCTTCTCAAACTTTGGAGCGATTAGTTTATTTTTAACGATTCAAGAAATCTTTGAAAAAGTACACACCTTTGGCGTTATTTTAAGTTGTGTCTTACTCCTGTTGCTGGTGCTCTCGATTGTCTGGGAGATTGTTTTGCGGATTATCAGCGATTCTCTGCTCAATTATTTCAAATCCATTGTCAAAACTTTTAGTTTGAGGCGGTTCTTGACCCAAAGCGAACGTATAGAAAAGAAGTCCGATAGTCAGGCGCAAGACTCTGTGAATCCTGTCTTAAAAGATTTCAACAAAGCAGCTCAGAAAGCTGTGGTTGATATTCGAGATAATCAAACTATCGTGTTCATCAAGATTCCACGCTCTCAGCAAGCTCAGAAAATCCTGAAAGAACTGGAAAGTCAGTTGAAAGAGGAAATCTCAAGTCGCAACCGAGACTATTATTTCTCAAGCCCTAACCGCGTAAAAAACCAATTATGGTTTACTGGTACTAAACGTTAATTCAAGTGGCGCTTGCCTTGCAAAGCAAAAGGCAAAGCGCCACTTTTTTATATTCTAATTTTAGCAAGCTACTGGGGTTACTACGACCCCCAGTAGCCCGATAATCAGTAATCATAATATATTTTAATCTCTCACTCCGAAATTTTAAAATAATTCTCCTGATAGGTAGAAAGGAAACACAAATCTATGGAACAAAAAACAAAAGAGCAACGCTCAAACAAATGGGCTTTTCTATTCTATCAGGAATCAGCCCCCGAAGACTACTTAAACATTCTTGAAGAACTTCATGTTCCCTTTGTCCTGAGCCCTTGGCACGACAAAGATGTCAATCGTTCGACTGGAGAATTTAAAAAAGCTCATAAGCATGGTGCGTTTTTCTTCGACTCACTCAAAAGTTACTCGCAGGTATCTAAACTTATTAGCGATAAACTCAATGGACCAGCTCACGTACAAGTCGTCATGAGTCCAAAAGGATTATACGATTATTTTACTCATGCAGAAAATCCTGAAAAATCACCTTACAATATTGAAGAAATTGAATTTGGCTCTGGTTTTGAATTGGATAAATTCTTAATTGAAAATGGACCGGACCCGCTCCCTATAATGTACACCATTATGCGCGACTCTGGACTCAAAGAATTTGCAGATTTTACAGATTATATAGCAGAAAATTATCCAGATTTATTATTTTATGTGTTTGACAAAACCTATTTTTTCAAGACATATCTTGACTCAAAGCGCTACACCAATGAGGAGAAAATAAAGCATGAACTCAAAAAGTAACAACAATTTCCCCTATCTGTTAACACGCGAACTTGCTTCAAAGCATCTGGGTATTGACCCAAAATCTTTTGATAAATATATCCGTGCAAATCCCGATTTCAAACGTTTTATGATTGGTAATCAAGAGCGCTACACACTTGAAGAAATCAACCACTTCATCAAAAACCATCTAGTTGGTTAGTCTAAAAAGTTGATAGATTTGGCAAAAATGCGGTACAATGATTTTGTATTCATTGCCTGCTATCAACTTTTTTATAGAAAGCTGATAAATACTATGGCAACAATCACTAAACGCGGTAAAAAATGGCGCGTTACTGTTTCAACTTCAAAATTTGGCGATAACGCCAGAATCTCAAAAACCTTTGAAGAAAAGGAGGATGCTAAAAAGTGGGCGCTTGAAAGTGAACTCGCTAAAAATATCGGAATAAATCTTAAAAGTCGAAATCAAATTTTCGCTGTGTATTTTGAAAATTGGGTTAAGACCGTAAAGAAAAATGATGTCCGAGAAACGACCTATCAAAATTATCTTCACGTCATTCCAATCGTGAAAAATTTGTTCAAAGAGACAAAAATCTCTCAACTTGACGATTTACTTGTTCAATCAAAAATTGATGAGTACGCTGAAAATCATTCTCGAAAAACCACAATGGAAGTACTTCTCAAAATCAGAACTGCTCTCCACTATGCTTATGCTCACGGTCTTCTTGCTACCGATTTTGGAACACTTGTCAAAACGCGCGGCAAGGATGCCGAGAAGAAAAACGTTGCCCTATCAATAACGGATATGAAAATTTTGCGCTCTTATCTTTTGAGAAGTCATCGCAACGATTTTGAGATTATGGTTCTTTTGGCTTTAGAAACTGGTGCTCGTCGCGGCGAGCTGCTAGGGCTTAGACCTGAATATCTTGAAGAAAATGCGATTTTGATTCGAGAATCAATCAGTCCAACTTCAAAAGATACGGAACTCAAAACAAAAAAATCACGCCGTCGCGTGACAATCAACAAAGAGGTTTATGACCTTGTAAAGACAGTTCAGGTAAAGGAAAACGGCTATATCTTTGACCCTGACGGCTTTCAACAGTCCGCTAAACTAAGAAGATTACTCAATCGTTTGGGGCTTGCACAGACCACTTTTCACGGTCTGAGAGACACTCATGCAAGCTTCTTGTTTTCAAATGACAAAATTGGCATTGACTACATTAGCCAACGCCTCGGTCATTCAAACATTCAAACCACACAAAATTATTACTTGACTTTGATGCCAGAAAAAAAGCACCAGCAGGATGCCGATGCTTTAGATTTTTTGAATTCTTTATCAGAATAATTTGTGTGTCTGGAACTCCTTGATATAACTGGCTCAACGAGCCAAATTTCACCAAGATTGCACCAGAAACAGCCACAAACGTTGATACAGAGCGGTTCTGATTAACGTTTTGAGAATTGTGAAGCTTTACGGGCTTTCTTAAGACCAGCTTTTTTACGTTCAACCATACGAGCATCACGTGTAAGCAAGCCAGCGCGTTTCAAAGCACCACGGAAGTCTGGATCCACTTCAAGCAATGCACGAGCGATACCGTGACGGATAGCTCCTGATTGACCTGATACACCACCACCGTTTACGTTTACGAGTGTGTCGTAGCTACCTTCAGTTTGTGTAGCTGCAAATGGTTGGTTGATAACAAGGCGAAGTGCTGCTTGTGGGATGTAGTCTTCTACATCACGTTTGTTAATTACGATTTTACCTGTGCCGGGTACGAGACGTACACGAGCAACTGAATTTTTACGGCGTCCTGTGCCAGCATATTGTACTTGTGCCATTTAGTGCGTTCCCTCCTTAGATAAGACCTGAAATATCAAGAACTTCAGGTTTTTGTGCTGCGTGTGTGTGTTCACCACCAACAAACACTTTAAGTTTCATGCCTTGAGCACGTCCAAGAGTGTTGTGTGGAAGCATACCTTTAACTGATTTTTCAATCAAACGTACAGCGTTTTTCTCACGGAGTTCACCAGCAGTGATTGATTTCAATCCACCTGGGTGAAGGCTGTGACGGTAGTAAACTTTATCAGTTGCTTTTTTACCAGTAAGTTTTACTTTATCAGCATTGATAACGATAACGAAATCACCTGTATCTGTGTGAGGAGTGAAAGTTGGTTTGTTTTTACCGCGAAGCACGCTAGCAACTACAGCTGACAAACGACCAAGAGGTACATCAGTTGCGTCAACCACGTACCATTTACGGTCAACGTTTGAAGCGTTAGCCATGAATGTTGTTTTCATCATTTGGGTTAAGTTTCCTTTACTTAGAATTTGTTTACGGCAGGTGTAAGAGTCCTGCAAATATTTTTGGGTTTCCGGGGCCACAAAAATGGGGTAAACAATACCGTTTATCATAATACCACATATGTCAAGTCTTGTCAAGATTCATTTTTAATTTTTTTGCTTTTATGTTAAACTATTACCATGAATGTAGTTCTTACTTTAGACTCCAAAATGTTAGATAGACTTATTCTTAAGTTCGACAAATATAAGAAGGCATCAAAAAACCAATATATTGTTTTTTATGCAAAGCTACCTAAAGCTACTATTTCTGTATATACGTCAGGAAAAGTTGTCTTTCAAGGAGAGGATGCTGAACGTATCGCTCAACAATTTGGGCATACTGCTTCATCACGTCCACAGCAACAAGAGAACATAATCGGTACCGATGAAGTCGGCAATGGTTCTTATTTTGGTCCCTTAGTCGTTGTGGCAAGTTTTGTCAATACTGAAGATGTACTTTTATTAAAGAAGCTCGGTGTCGCCGATTCTAAAAAAGTTACCGATGAAAAAATCTATCAAATTGCTCCTCAATTAATGGAGAATATCACACATGTGCCTTTGATTGTTGAACCCACAAAATATAACCAAGTCATTGATTCAGGTTACAATGCTGTAAGTATCAAAGTAGCCTTGCATAACCAAGCTATTTATCTCCTCGAAAAACGTGTTTCAGAAAGTATTGAATATATAATTGTTGATGCCTTTACGACTGAAAAAAATTACCAAAAATATTTATTAGCCGAGCAAAATAAAGTGAACGGTAAAGTTACCCTTTTACCTAAGGCTGAAGACCAATTCTTAGCCGTTGCTTGCAGCTCTATTATTGCCCGCTACCTCTTTCTAGAAAATCTCAAAGCTCTTTCTCTAGAAGCAGGGTATAAGTTACCAAGCGGCGCCGGAGCAGCTTCTGACCAAGTAGCTGCAAAGCTAATACGTCAAAACGGTTCTGAGTCCTTGAAAAGATATGCAAAATTACATTTTGCTAACACGAAGAAAGCAATAAACATAGCTCAAATATAGAAAGTTAAATATGGAAAATACCACACAAAACAAACAACCCAATGCCTTCACACGATTCGTTAAAGAATGGGGCATCTTTATCGCAATTATCACTATCGCAATCCTCTCACGTATCTTTATCTGGTCACTTGTCGTTGTTGATGGTCATTCAATGGATCCAAACTTAGCTGATAAACAACGCCTGGTTCTTATTAAAACTGCAAGCATTAACCGCTTTGATATCGTAGTTGCTAAAGAAACAGAAACAGTAAATGGGCAAACCGAAACAAAAGACGTTGTAAAGCGTGTGGTTGGTATGCCGGGTGATGAGATTAAATTTGATAAAGATCAACTTTACATCAATGGAAAGAAAACTGATGAGCCTTACTTGGCAGACTTTAAAAAACAGCTTTCTAATAATGAACTCGAAAAGACTTATCAAAATTACGCTTTGACTTCTGAACTCTCTGAAGCCAATCGCGCTTACTTTGTTCAACTTGCGCAACAAGCTCAAGCCTTTACCACGGATGCAACAGGCAATCCAACCTTTACGATTAAAGTACCTGAGGGAGAGTATCTTCTCTTAGGGGATAACCGTATTGTGTCGAGAGACAGTCGAGCAGTAGGAACCTTTAAACGTTCTGATATTGTTGGTCGAACCATGTTCCGTGTGTGGCCAATTAATAAAATTTCTACCCTTAACTAATAAAAAAACTTTGTCTAGATAGACAAAGTTTTTTTCATATTTTTATATTCTAGGTAGGTAAGGAGAATCAGCAAAACATCAAAAACTGAGACAAAAAGCATAAAATTAGAATGATATTGCAAATAATCCGTCAGTTGGTAAACAATAAAGCATAAAAAAACCAAAATTAATAATGGATACGCCCAAAGAATCTTTTTCCATAAAAGCACCAAAGTCACAAGCTTGATTAAACCATGTACTAGAAGATAAACAGCAGCAAGGTATTGTGTACTAACAGTAAAATGATACCCCAAATTTAATAGGAAATGAGCTATAAAGTCGCTTGGATCTTCTTTTAATTCTCCTCGAGTAAACCAGCCCACAATACCAGACATGCGCTCAGGTGTAATAAAGAAAAGAAAAATACCACCAAGAACTTCGCCTAAGGCAAATAGTGACTTTAGTAACAATACGATATCAAAGCTTAAATCAATAACACCTTGCTTGTTTGCTTTATTTCTCTTCAAATATATTACCTAGCTCTACTTCAATTGTCCGCTGGGCAACATCTATCTGATCTACCTTGAGGATTGATTTATAATCATCTACCAACCGCTCTCCCTTGAAAGGCCCTTCCAGAAAGACAGCCACACCAGATAAGAAACAATCAAATTCGTGAACAAGACTCTTCATGCCATTAATCGTTCCAGCTCCTTTCATAAAGTCGTCTACAATCAATACACTTTGGCCAATCGATAAACTCCGCTTAGAAAGTGTCATATTTTCAACACGGCTGCTTGAACCTGACATATAATTCACGTTCAAAGTTGCCCCTTCTGTAACTTTAGGATCACGTCGAACAATAACAAAAGGAACATCTAAAATTTCCGCTACAGACTGTGCAATCGGAATCCCTTTTGTCGCAATTGTCATCACGACATCAATTTGTTTATCACAATACTCATGAGCAATAATTTGACCAATTTTTTTTAGATTAGCAGGGTGACCTAAAATATCAGAAAGATATATATAACCTCCAGGTAAAATACGGTTTTCTTCACGCAAAAGGTCCGCAAGTTCCAACGCACGATCCCGAGAAACTTCATCAGATATATAGGGTGTGAAACGTACGCCTCCTAAACTTCCAGGAAAAGTTTCGACAATTCCAATATTTTGATCTTCAAAGACACGCTTAATAAAAACAAGGTCTTCAGAAATCGAGGATTTGGCTACTTCATAGCGTTTACTAATTTCGTTCAGATTCAACATTCTATTGGGTCTGTTCAATAAAAAATTAGTAAAGTCCACTAAACGTTCGTTTCTTTTCATATTAATCACCCTTTTCTTTTTGTTGGTTTAATTATAACGTAGAAAAACCGAACAATCAAGCAAAGCATTCAAATTTAATCATAAAAATTACAGTATCTGGGATATATTTTCGAATAATTCAAAATAAAAAAAGCAATACCTTAAAGATATTGCTTTTTTATTAGTTGAAATAATCAAAGATTATTCAGCATCGCCACCGCGACCGTTTTTCTTGATAATTTCTTCTTGTACTGATTTAGGTACATCTTCGTAGTGGTCAAATGTCATCATGAATGTACCACGACCTTGTGAAGATGAACGAAGAGTAGTTGCATAACCAAACATTTCAGCAAGTGGTACAAATGCATTAACGATTTGTGATTTACCATGTGCTTCCATGCTGTTTACACGTCCACGACGAGCTGTTACGTGACCCATAACATCTCCGAGGTTTTCTTCAGGAACTGTGATAACAACTTTCATCATTGGTTCAAGGATTGCAGGTTGTGCAGTCTTAGCAGCTTCTTTCATAGCGAGTGAAGCCGCAACCTTGAAGGCAGTTTCTGATGAATCGACATCGTGATATGAACCATCATAAAGTTTAGCTTTAATATCAACCATTGGGTAACCAGCAAGGACACCGTTAGCCATAGTTTCTACCAAACCTTTTTCAACGGCTGGTACGAATTCACGTGGAACCACACCACCGACGATAGCATTTTCAAACTCGAAACCAGCACCTTCTTCGTTCGGTGTGAATTCGATCCATACGTCACCGTATTGACCTTTACCACCTGATTGACGTTTGAAGAATCCACGTGCTTGAGTAGCTGCACGGAATGTTTCACGGTATGATACTTGAGGTGCACCAACGTTAGCTTCAACTTTGAATTCACGTTTCATACGGTCAACAAGGACATCAAGGTGAAGCTCACCCATACCAGAGATAACTGTTTCACCAGTTTCAACGTTTGTTTCAACGCGGAATGTTGGATCTTCTTCAGCCAATTTAGTAAGGGCAACACCCATTTTATCTTGGTCAGCTTTTGATTTAGGTTCAACAGAAAGTTGGATAACTGGTTCTGGAACTTCGATAGACTCAAGGATGATACGTGCTTTTTCGTCAGTCAATGAGTCACCAGTTGTAGTGTTTTTCAAACCAACAGCAGCGGCGATATCGCCAGCATAAACTGTTTGGATTTCTTGACGAGTATTCGCGTGCATTTGGAGGATACGTCCGATACGTTCACGTTTACCTTTAGAAGTATTCAAGACGTATGAACCAGCATCCAATGTACCTGAGTAAACACGGAAGAATGAAAGACGTCCAACGAATGGGTCAGTCATGATCTTGAAGGCAAGAGCCGCAAATGGAGCATCATCAGATGCTGGGCGTTCGTCTTCTTCGTCTGTATCTGGGTTAACACCTTTGATTGCAGGGATGTCCAATGGGCTTGGGAGGTAATCAATAACCGCATCAAGCATCATTTGAACACCTTTGTTCTTGAAGGCAGAACCTGCAAGCATTGGGTAGAATTCAACGTTGATTGTTGCTTTACGAATAGCGGCTTTCAACTCTGCTTCAGTGATTTCTTCACCTGCAAAGTATTTTTCCATCAAGTCTTCGTCTGTTTCAGCGATAGCTTCGATGAGTTTTGTACGCCATTCTTCAGCTTGTTCCATGTATTCTGCTGGGATTTCTTCGTCACGGATATCTGTACCAAGGTCGTTAGTATAGATTTCTGCGCGCATAGTTACCAAGTCAATGATACCCACGAAGTCTTCTTCAGATCCGATTGGGATTTGAATTGGATGAGCGTTAGCGCCCAAACGATCGTGCAATGTAGAAAGTGAATAGAAGAAGTCAGCACCGATTTTATCCATTTTATTAGCAAAAACGATACGTGGAACTCCATAGTCAGTTGCTTGACGCCAAACTGTTTCAGTTTGTGGTTCAACACCTGATTGAGCATCAAGTACAGTTACTGCACCGTCAAGAACACGGAGTGAACGTTGTACTTCGATTGTGAAGTCCACGTGACCTGGTGTATCAATAATGTTTACACGGTTGCCTTTCCATTGGGCAGTTGTCGCAGCAGAAGTGATAGTGATACCACGTTCTTGTTCTTGCTCCATCCAGTCCATTTGTGATGCACCTTCGTGAGTTTCACCGATTTTGTGAATTTTACCAGTATAGTAAAGGACACGTTCAGTGGTAGTTGTTTTACCGGCATCGACGTGAGCCATGATACCGATATTACGAGTATTTTCAAGTGAAAATTCGCGAGCCATAGTTTTCTCCTAATTAATTTTTAGTTTTACACCCCATTATATCATAATAATAAAGGTTTTTATAGTTCTATTTTTATCTTTCAACTATTTTTAAATAAAATTTAAGCTTTTTTCAAAAAGACTTACTTCTTCTTCATGAAAAATTTTTATCAAAAAAAGAAAAAGGAGACTATTCCCCTTTTTCAACAATCTCAATCCATCTTTCGACAGATTCTAAATGATTAAGGTACAGGAAAAGACGCTCATAGAGTTGTTGAGAGGCTTCCTCGTGCTGTGCACTTAGTGCTTCTCCTATTTCCTTTACAGTTGTTTTACCATCGATCATGCTAAAAACAAGTGTACCATATTCATCCAAAGACATGTACGTACGTTGAGGTATTTTCGCCCCCATCTTACGCATAAGATTTTGTGTCCAATGTTTTTGATCTTTATAAATCCGAATCCGACCTTCGTGCCATTCAAATAACACTTTATCTTTTTTCCGGAAAATCATATTCAGATTTTCATCTGAAATATCATCTTTTTTCTTTTTATTACTCATCTGACTTCTCGGCAGCCGGAGCTTTCTTGATTGACATCAATGGTGCTACAATCGCAATGATTAAGATAACCATGAGTACCCAAGCCATGGCGTTAGAACCTACAAATCCCGTAGGTGTTCCTGGAGTTACGACTCCTGAAACTTGAAGGATAATACCCAACAAACCAATAATTGATGCACCGGCAACTAAACCTGACGATAAAGAGACACCTGATGACATACGTTCTTCTTGAACAGCTTCTGTATCTTTTTTACCAAGAACTTCCACCAAAATACGAACTAAAGCACCAATAAGAATAATTGACGTTGTTGAAATTGGAAGGTAGAAACCAATCGCAAATGTCATAACTGGAACTTTAATCATGTAAAGGATAATACCAAACACGATACCAGCAATAATCATATGCCATGGAAGTTCTCCACCGATGATACCATCAGTCAAAGTTGCCATCAAGTTTGCTTGTGGTAAGGCGAACTGAGCTGCATCACCCGTTAAAGCTAATTGATCACGAAGTAATACGATAACACCTGTTACCACTACAACACCAAGAACAGCAGCAACAAGGAAGAAACGACGTACTTCATATTTATTACCACCAGTGATGAAAGTAACTTTTTGAGCTTGTGTATAACCACCAGCTACTGAAATCGCTACAACGATGAAGGTACCGAAGAGCAAGAGTGATTTAAGGTCTGCACTTGATGTCCAACCCATTGTCAAGAAAACAAGAGTCAGGATAACAAGAGAGGCAATTGTCATACCAGATACTGGCAAGTTAGATGTACCGATTGTACCTGTCAAGCGTCCTGCAACGATGATGAATAACATTGAAAGAACGATTGAAAGAATACCAGCAAGGAAAGTCATGGCTATGTTCCCACCAGAGATAATGAAGCCAACAACAAATGTTGCAACAATACCAATAAGGATAGCAAAGATACCAAGTGAATCACGTTCTCCAGCTTCGGCATTTTTACGTCCATCGAGTGTTGCTTTAACAGAGTTAATGATTGTTGGGATAAGACGAATTGCCCCAATCATACCACCTGAAATCATCATCCCCGCACCAATGTATTTAACATATGATCCAGAGATTGCGGCAAAATTCATAGCTTGGATTGGAGTAGATGGGTCATTCCAAACATGATGACCGTTTCCAGCCATTTCTGAGAAGTAACCAATCAATGGAGCGATACCAAAGTTAGCAAGGATTGAACCAGCAAACATCATTACTGCAACCTCAAGCCCAACAATAAAGCCGATGGCAGCAAGCATTGGATTTACTTCAATTTCAAGTTTCCATTTATAGAATGTTTCGTTTGTATAGCTTACAACGTTGTTCACAACACCAAAAACTGCTGAAGTGAATGCAGTAATAAGACCACCAACACCGAAACCGATACCCATGTATTTAAGTGAGTTACCACCTGTTGAAGAAGCAACAAGCGTTTCCGAAATTGCCATTGCTTCGGGATAAACAAGTGTGCCATGTTCTTCAACTAAGAGATAGTCTTGAACAAATGACAAAATACCAAGAGATACAAGAACCGCAGAAACACCAACAATTACACCTTCAAAGAAAGAGACTTGTTGTCCGATAAGGATAACTGCTGGTAAGACAAAGATAAGACCTGAGGCAATTGACTCACCACCAGTTGCCATTGACTGGAGGATATTCTTCATCAGGAAGTTATTTTTACGGATAAAAATTGACAAGAGTCCTGAACCAAGAATAGCCCCTGGGATACCTGCAGCTACTGTTAAACCAGCACGCATTCCTGAATAGGCAGTAGATGCTGCGAAAAGAATGGCCAAAATAATACCAATAACAATTACAACTGGGTTGCCAGCACTCTTTTTGCGTCCATCTTCATAAGGGAGGTAATCTTTCCCTGCGACACCGCCATAGGCGGTTTTAGACAATTTTTTCATATTGTGTAATATACTCCTTAAGTTTGAAAGTGTTTTCGCCTTATTTTACTACAAATTCATCAAATCTGCAAGGTGTTTAAGTGTTTTTTGTAGCTTTTTTCTCATATTTTTGTTATGTAAATGTGTATATTTTTTTATTTTCTTATCTTTGAAAATAAAAAAACTTGACCATAAAGTCAAGCTTTTTCTAGAATAATGACCAAGGGTCATCTTCTTACCAACGGAAGTGAGCGAACGCACGGTTTGCTTCTGCCATTTTGTGTGTGTCTTCACGTTTCTTAACTGCAGCACCTGTGTTGTTTGCAGCATCAAGAATTTCTTTTGCAAGACGGTCTTGCATAGTGTGTTCACCACGGTTACGAGCGATTGTTACCAACCAACGGAGTCCGAGAGTTGTACGACGTTCTGGACGAACTTCAACTGGGACTTGATAGTTAGAACCACCAACACGACGAGCGCGAACTTCAAGAACAGGCATGATATTTTCCATAGCTGTTTCGAAAACTTCAAGTGGGTTGTTTCCAGTAGCTTCTTCAATTTGTTTGAAAGCTCCGTAAACGATATTTGTAGAAACGCCACGTTTACCATCAAGCATAACGCGGTTGATAAGACGTGTTACTACTACTGAGTTGTACATTGGATCTGCCAAAACTTCACGTTTTGGGGCACGATTTTTACGCATTCTTCTTATCTCCTTTCAATTACGCTTTTGGTTTTTTAGTACCGTATTTAGAACGGCTTTGTTTACGATCTGTTACACCAGCTGTATCGAGTGCACCACGAACGATGTGGTAACGTACCCCTGGCAAGTCTTTTACACGACCACCACGAAGAAGTACAACGCTGTGTTCTTGCAAGTTGTGACCGATACCTGGGATGTATGCTGTAACCTCGATAAGGTTAGACAAACGTACACGAGCGAATTTACGGAGCGCTGAGTTAGGTTTTTTCGGAGTCATTGTTCCAACACGAGTTGCAACACCACGTTTTTGTGGGCTTGCTACTTTAGTTTGGAGTTTTTTACGACTGTTATAGCCGATGTTCAATGCAGGTGAGTTAGATTTTTCCACTTTAGAGTGACGACCTTTACGCACCAATTGGTTAATAGTAGGCATTTTTCTGTCTGCTTATCCCTTTTATTTACGGAGAACCGCAAAGCGAAATAAAACGAATAAACAATCCTTTCTGTTTTTTTATAAAGTTGGAATGTCAGTATATGGTCGCTTAATCCAAGTTCTGACAAGAAGTTTGGCAACTTATACAAGTTCTCCTTATTAGGACCAAATATAAAAAGTACCGTTTAATATCATATCAAAATTTCAACACTCTGTCAACTTTATTTTGCATATTATTAGAGAAAAGTATTTCTTTACAAATTTTTTTGCATTTTCTATACTGACACGCGCGCTTAATTGCCTCATATCTGGGTTAATGAATAAATGATGTAGCAGGATAACCGAAAAATAAAATAGCGATAATTAGGGCAACAAATAAAAAATCTAAAAAAATTACGAGAACAATAGTCAGTATGCGCCCTATCTTATTATAGGGATTAATACTGAGGCCATAACCGAATACTTTTGGCACCCAAAGGGGAGAACCCATTATTCCTTTATAATGCTGATAAGCAAGTTTATTAAAGCTTACAGTCACATGTAAAAGGAGAATGCAGAGGAGGAAGATAATTATTGTAATACCATTTAGTAAAGTTACGTTGTTCTGAGATAAAGGAATGAGTAATAATGATAAGAGGAGGATAAGGCTGGTCAATATAATCAATAGTATTGAGTACTTCTTGTTCGCTTTCTTCGTATTGATTAACTCATAATCCTTCTTAACTTTCTTCATAAACTGCGGGTCTCCTTTAATAATATCAAGTGAAAAATCATAATAATTACTTAGTTCTATCAGCATCGGAACATCTGGAAAGTTTTTCCCGTTCTCCCAGTTGGAAAGGGATTGTCTTGAGATATAGAGTGTATCAGCAACTTTTTGTTGCGTTTCTCCTTTTTTCTTCCGTTCCTCTACTAAAATAGTGGCTAAATTCATCTTTACTCCTTTCATGCCCCATCATGATATATTAAAAAGAATAGAATGTCTAGCAAATATTTCTTGCATGCCTATCTAAGAGGGTAAAAAGAGCTATTGTAAATGAAGTTTACCGATACTGTAAACTTCATTTACTTCTGTAAAATAATAAATATTTGCATAGATTTTCCTAAAAGAGAAGAAATGTTTTACGTGAAACCATTGACTCGCTGTTGAAGCATCTATTAGTGTGAGTTTAACACATATTATTTTTGAAATACATTAGACCTTATTTCGCTGGTATGATAAAATAGAAACATGAAAAAAATCGTAATCACTTTCCTCTCCTTACTGCTTTTATTCTCTCCTTTGGCTACTATAAATGCTCAAGCTGAGGATTTTTCTGTGGCAGCAAAATCTTCTATCGCCGTAGATGCAAGCAGTGGCAAAATCCTTTATAGCCAAAATGCAACGGATTCAAGCACGCGCATTGCTTCAATCACTAAACTTTTAACGGCCTACTTGGTTTATAAGAGTGTCGATGAGAAAAAAATTGCTTGGGATACAAAAGTACCTATTTCTGACTATGCTTATAATTTAACAATGAACAGCAACGCAAGTAATATCCCACTTGCTGAGGGAACTGAAGTCACGGTTAAAGATTTACTTAATGCCTTGCTTTTACCCTCAGCTAACTCCGCTGCTATAGCCTTGGCAGAAAAAATTGCTGGTTCGGAACCGAAATTTGTTGATATGATGATGGCTCAATTGAAAGAATGGGGCATTACAGATGCTGAGCTTTATACTTCTTCTGGCCTCCCAAACAGCGAGCTCGGTGAAAATATTTATCCAGGATCTACTGAAAATGATGCCAATACAATGAGTGCTCAAGATGTTGCCATCATGTGTACACATCTCCTCAAAGATTATCCCGAAATATTGAAAATCACCGAAAAAACAGAACTTCCATTTGATAAGGGAGGTCAATCTGAAACTACTTTAGCAAATACTAATCAAATGTTGCCTGGGTTTACAACAACACGTGCCGGTGTAGATGGCCTTAAAACTGGTTCAACTTCATTTTATGTCGACTGCTTTGCTGCTACAACAGTTCAAAATGGGTTCCGTATTATTACGGTTATTTTAGAAGCTAAAGACCCTTCTGTAGATAATTCAACACCTTTTACACTCACTAATGATCTTATGAACCAAGTTTATGCTTCTTGGACAAATGCAGATATTATTAGTAAGGATGAGCAACTCAGCGATTTCGCTAGACTTCCTGTACGAGACGGAAAGAAAAACAGTATTGATCTTATAGCTAAAGATAACTTCTCCGCTGTAGTCCCCTTAAAAAATGGTACAGCCGACATAAATGCAATTGAAATTACCTTTGATCGCGATCCTAAAACAAATATCGAGGCTCCCATCAAAAAAGGAGAAGAGTTAGTTCAGGCTACAGCTACACAAAAAGATAAGCTCGGCTATCTCCCAGGTTTTTCAGGTTATCATTTTCCTCTTACAGCTAAGACAGATGTGGAACGTGCAAATGTCTTTGTCGTGATGTGGAATAAATTCGTCCGTTTTGTAAACGAAAAACTCTAATAAAAAACTTTCTTGTACAAGAAAGTTTTTTATTTTATAGAATTTTCTAGTTTAGAATGACGATAACTGTAAACAAAGTAGAAACCAGCTGCAAACATAAGTAAAATTAGAAGAAAAAGCCATATTTGGGTATGATAGTGGACGATTAAAAAGCCATTGACAATAATTGATAAGATAGGAATCAAAGGTACTAGTGGAGTTTTAAACTCATGAGGTTGTGGCAACCCTTGTTCCTTACGAAGCTTTAACAAACCAAGAGCTAATACAATCAGATATAACAATGTAGATAAGCTCAAAAACTGACTGAGATAAGACATAGGAACAAAGCCAGCTATCAACATTGAAGTACCTCCAATAACGAGTGTAGCATTAATTGGTGTTTGGTGCTTAGCTGAAATTTTACTGAGCTTTGGAGGTAAAAGCCCATCACGACTCATAGAGTAAAGTAAGCGTGATAAGGCATAGGACATGGTGAGAGCAACACTGAGCAAAGTAATCACCGCTATAATAGAAATATAAGTCGCTGCCCACTCAACTCCAAGATAAGCAAGAGCAAATGCAATAGAGTTTGTGACATTTAGCTTATAATAAGGCACTGTTCCTGTAAGCACCAATGTCACAATAATATAAAAGACTACAGCAACAAAAAGTGAACTAATTACGCCATAAGGAATATTTCGACGGGGATTTTCAGCCTCATCTACCGCTGTCGACACTGTTTCGTAACCAATAAAGGCAATAAAGAGCATCGAAGCACCTGGTAAGATACCCGATTGACCACCGATTAAGGAACCCAAGCCAAAAGGTGCAAAGTTAGACCAATTTGCAGGTTCCAGATAAAAAAGACCAACAATAGCAAAAACAATTAATGCTGAAAATTTTAAAACAACGAGAGTATTATTCAAATGTGACACTGTTCGGGTGTTTAAGAAAATCATCACCGTTATGGCAGCCACTACCAACATTGGAATTAAATCAATAGAAAAACCTGAAGTATGGCCAAATGAGCCTTCAAATCTGGAAGGAAGTTGCAAATGCAGCAAGCCTTTGAAATAACCACTCCATGACTTTGCAACGATTGCAATTGTTGTAAAAAATTCAATTGCCAAAAGCCAGCCTACGATCCAAGCAGGAAATTCTCCAAAAACAGCATAAATGTAGCCATAAGGCCCACCTCGGCTTGGTACACGTGAAGCAAACTCAGCAAAGATTAGAGCTGACAACCCTACAGCAATCCCTGCAATAATAATGGATATAATAAGCGAAGGCCCAGCAATCAGGGCTACACCAACACCAGTAAAAGTAAAAATACCTGCTCCCACCATTGATCCTAGACCTAATAAAGTTAAGTCCATCGAATTAAGAGTACGTTTCATTTCACTTTTTTCTTGAACTACTCTTTTACGAAAAATGTTCATATCACTCCTCTATCATCATATTTTTACATTTCTTCAGCACATCAATTATTGATACCTTTTGCTTTGACAATAGCAAGTAAGATTGCTCCAATAATAAACAATACTGTACCTATAGTAATGTAGGCTAACTCCTTTTTTGTTTTTTTCTCGCCTAAAAAGAGAATACCTCCAATTGTTGAAATGATTACTCCTAATTGGGAGAAGGAAAAAGCAATAGCATTCCCTGCCAGTGAAGCTGCGAGTAACATAAAAACATTACCCACGCCCCACATTAGTCCAACAAAAATATTTTTAAAAACAACTGCTTCCATTTTTATATCACCACCAGAAAGAACAAAAGCACCTACAACCATTCCGATTGACATTGGAAAAATAATTGTTAATGTATCAAAATGAATATTGAACCACAGAGCGGATAAATTATTAAACAAAATCACATAAGATACATAAGCTAAAGTCGAGTAAGCTAAACAAATCAAACCTCTAACATAGTGATGTTTTTCTACAGCAATGGTATTTTCAGGATCTCTTTTTGCAGAAAAATAGAAACCAACGATTAAAGCTAAAATGGCAATAAACCCTAATGTATATTGAATATTTTGGGTCCACTCATGGAAAATGAAGACACCGATTAGTGCTGCCAAAACGAGTTGGGACCCCGCAGATAAAGGACCAGCTACGGATACACCGAGATATTTCATAGAGTGAAACTGTCCACTTTGACCAATTGCCCAAATAAAGCCACCAATAAAACCAATAAGAAAAATAGGAAAACTTAATTGAGGTTGACGGATAAGAAATACTATCAGAGCAAAGACAAAGGCTCCAAAAGTCATCCCCAAAGTTTGTTGTTTTGCTGTTCCACCGATTTTATTTGATACAAAACCAATGGATCCCCATGCGAACATTGGGACGAGAGCGAGTAAAATTCCTTCCATTTCAGCCTCCAAAATAAATATTAACTAAAAATCTTCTTATTTTAACATTATTATACATAAATATCAATGCATTCTTCTTATCTATTTTTTAATTTGATGCACTTTTTAACCTACTATTTTAAATGAGTATTAATAGCTAGTCTTTTAAGCCTTAAAGTATTGATGGAAAGTTCTAACTACTCTTCCATTCTTTTAAAAGTTTATTTTTGACTCATTTTTATCACACTTTCATTCTAACAAAATAAAGAATCGAAAAAAAATAAAACACGCAAATACGTGTTTTATCGCTTTTCAATACAAATCAAAAAAGGTGGTGTATGGATCTGGTTCAGAGGCTCATATTTCATCACATGCCATTGTGCTTGGGGAAGCTCACTTGCCCAAGCAAGAACAGCATTTTTTTCACTTTGACCACCTTCGTGTCCGTAATAAACAACAAGCATAATCTGCCCATGAGGTAGAAGTTTTTCTTTTAGGATGTCTAAAGCTCTTAAAGTCGTACTGGGCTGTGTAATAACCGATTTATCTGCCCGAGGCAAATAACCTAAGTTAAAAATAGCAGCTTTTACAGAATCCTTGACATATTTATCAATACTCTCATGGCCATCTAAGATTAACTTGGCTTCTAGTTTTTTTTCTTGCAATAAAGCTTGGGTTGAAACTAAGGCTTCCTTTTGCACATCAAAGGCATATACCTTATCCGTCAAACCTGCAAGAAAAGCTGTATCCCAACCATTCCCCATGGTCGCATCAACGACCACATCACCAGACTTAATTGTTTTAGATAACATCTGATGTGCCATCTCAATTGGTCTAAGCATAGGTAATTGACTCCACTTTTCTAATATTTTTACAGCCTTGAACAGAGCCACGTCGCTCCATTTCACGATCAATCGCATTCAAGACTTCCCACTTATTTAAAGACCACATCGGACCAATCAAAGCCTCACGGGGTGCATCCCCGGTGAGCCGATGAATAACAATTTCTTTAGGTATCATCTCTAGCTGATCACAGATAATCTTTACATATTCTTCTTGAGACAAGAGTTGTAAACGTCCATCATGGTAATCACGTTGCATTCGCGTATTTTTCATTAAATGCAGTAAATGAAGTTTGACACCCTGAATATCCGAATCTAAAATCATGCGGCGTACATTTTCTAACATCATTTCATGGCTTTCACCAGGTAATCCATTGATCAAATGGACACAAACATTAATATTATGCTCACGTAAACGAGCTACGGCATCCGTATAAGTTTGGTAATCATGTGCTCTGTTAATTAAATCACTTGTCTTTTCAAATGTTGTTTGAAGACCTAAGTCAATCCAAACTTCCATACGCGTATTAAGTTCCGCCAGATAATCAACCACATCTGGTGGAAGACAATCAGGTCGTGTTCCGATAGATATACCCACAACATCCGGCTGGTTCACAGCCTCTTCGAAACGTTCACGTAAAACCTCAACTGGAGCGTGAGTATTGGTAAAGTTTTGAAAGTAGGCGATATATTTTTTTACACCAGGCCATTTTTTATGAAAAGCCTCAACTTCCACACGAAATTGCTCTGCAATTGGTGCATCAGGCTCTAATATCAAATCACCAGAACCAGATACGGTACAAAATGTACAGCCGCCATGTGCAACAGTCCCATCCCGATTGGGACAATCAAAACCAGCATCAATGGGAACCTTAAAAATTTTTTCTCCAAAAGTCCCTCTTAAATATTCGTTCCATGTGGTATAGCGTTTTTGCATAATATATTACTTCCTTCAGTATCTACTATTATAACACAACAAAAAAAAACAGCCACAGGCTGATCTACTTGACTGCGGATGTCGGGCTCGAACCGACGACAACACGATTAACAGTCGTGCGCTCTACCAACTGAGCTAATCCGCATAAAACAAAACCCGATCATAAATCGGGATTTGAGAATATAGTCCGTACGGGATTCGAACCCGTGTTACCGCCGTGAAAAGGCGGTGTCTTAA
>OIWP01001233.1_pt1 | contig 33005 bp, 26 predicted proteins | sample 1587661 | NCBI WGS metagenome assembly OIWP01 (sample SAMEA3888899, study PRJEB22519) | human gut metagenome | biome: human gut; feature: human-associated habitat; material: faeces | place: Denmark | collected 2010 | reverse complement strand
TTACGAATATTCGTCCATGGTATATGCAGCTATAGGTGACTATGCCCAAGCCTATAAATACCTGGAGAAAATGCAGCACCTGAGCAAAGAGCTACAAAGCAGTAACAAGCTGCGTAACATTGAGCAGGAAATCTCCTATAAAAGATATCAAGACCAGAAGCATGCCACTGAAATGCAGGAACAAATCTATGAAATAGAACTGCTGAAACGCAATCTATGGCTCTTGGGCAGCATACTTATTCTCGGTTTGGCTGTCAGTATCTTCTTATATAAATGGTATAAACGTAGAAAAGACCTGCAACTGATTGAAACCCGCTATCAGCTGGAACTCTCCGAACGCGAAGTATCCGAACTGAAACTACAACAGCAAGAAATGGAACTGAAAAACGTGCAGAGTGCTTTGGATGACAGCCGCCAGGAGGTTACCAGCTTTGCCGTGTTCCTAAGAAGCCGCAATGAGCTACTCGACAAGATACGTGGAATGATTAAAGAGGGTTATAAAATGGATAACCAAACACTCATTCCCCACCTGAAGAAAGTGAATGCCTTCATCAGCCAATATCAAAGCGGAGATAAGACAAACAGTAGCTTATTGCTGAATATAGAAGAAAAGAACAAGGAATTCCTGGACCGGCTCGCACTAAAGCATCCTAATCTGACGCAAGGTGAAAAATACCTAGCAACTCTATTACGCGTCAATCTGTCAACCAAAGAAATCTCCATGATAACCGGTACCATTCCCAAAACAATCAATATGAACCGGTATCGTTTACGCAAATCTTTGAACTTATCCACAGAAGAAGACTTGGTTGAATACCTTCAGAGTTTCTAAAAACGAAGCCAAAGAGAAAAGCTCTCTTGTAGATAGATCATATTAGAATATAATACTATTATTCAACGATTTAGCAATCGGATTGTAGATTAAATAACAGTACTTTCAACCCCCTTTGTAGATATTTTATAGATAAAGGTCATAGCCAACCTTTTAATTATATCGCTTCCTTTGCCCTTGTGAAAAACAAAGTATTAACCTTAAAAAACTTTATCACACATGGGTAAAATTAAACAGTATTTCTCAATGCAAAGAGTATTACTACTTGCCTTACTCTTTGTATGTCTAGCGCCGCTAAGTGCATTAGCGCAAACCATCCAGCTAACCGGTACCGTAACCGATACCAAAGGAGAATCTCTTATCGGTGCCAGTGTCCTGGAAAAAGGAACCAGTAATGGTTGCATCACCGACGTTGACGGCAACTTTACGTTGACAGTCTCTCCCAAAGCAACTATGGTAATCTCTTATGTGGGTTATGTAACCCAGGAAATTCCCCTCAACGGGCAGAAGAACATCAAAATAGCATTGAAAGATGATTCTGAAATGCTGGATGAAGTCGTAGTCGTAGGTTACGGTACGATGAAGAAGAGTGATATGACCGGTGCCATTTCTTCGGTGAAAGCGGAAGATTTGATGAAGCGTGCCACTACCAGCGCAACCGAAGCACTGCAAGGTAAAATTGCCGGTGTAAGCGTTTTGAAATCGGGAGGTAATGCAGGTGCAAGCATTTCTGTAAAAATCCGTGGTATCAAGACTATGGGTGACAATGAGCCGCTTTACATCATCGACGGGTATCCTGGTGACATCAACACCATCAATCCGCAGGATATCGAATCCATGGAAATCCTGAAAGATGGTGCCGCCGCTGCCATTTACGGTTCTGTGGCCGCCAATGGTGTAGTCATCGTTTCTACCAAGAACGGAAAGGAAGGAGAGCTGAAAGTTTCCTTTAATACGTATATGACGGTCAACTCGGTAGCCAAGAAGTTCGACATGCTCAATGCAGACGGCTACTTGAAAGTGCACAACATGATGTACGAGAATGCAGGAACAAACAAGCCCGCTTATCTTACGTACAAGAATGGACAGAACCCTACCGGTGCCGATACAAACTGGCAGGATGAAATGCTCCGTACCGGTATCGCACAGAACTATTATGTAAACCTCATCGGAGGTTCTGAAGTTGCCAAATATTCACTTTCTTATGGGCATGCCGACGAGAAGGGTATCTTTAAGGGTAACTCTTACATCCAGGATAATGCCCGCCTGAAACTGAATGCGCACAAATATATCTTTGATTTCGATGCGAGCTTGAACTTCAAGGTCACACAAAGCAAACAGCCCCAGTATTCCTTGAAAGAAATGTACTCCATTTCGCCACTGGTGCCCGTTTACGACGAAAACCAGACATACGGATACGGTCTGACCGACATGTCGGTAGACGGTACCAAGATGGAATTCCCAACCAACCGTAATGTCATGGCAGACGACCATTACAAAGACAGAAAATATACGGGCTACGACATTACCGGCAATATCGGTCTGACCATGAAGCTCGCCCCGTGGCTTACATTCAAAACAAGCTATACGTACGACGGTTACTACTACAACGACCGTTATCATCGTGCCAAATACGAAGCCAATGCACAAGAGCCGAGCCTCTATCCTTATAACTACGAGTACAACTCATACTATCGTAAGCAAACATTCGAGAATGTATTGACCTTCATGAAAGACTTCGGCAAGCACTCCGTTACTGCCATGGTAGGTAACTCCATCATTTCCGCCCATCAGGATAAAAGTTCTGTCAGCGTGGAAGGCAAGAAAACCGAATATGATGTAGTAGGCGGCAGTCTGAGTTCCAGCGAGGTTCCCGGCGGATTCTTCGACCCGACATCTCCCACAATCGATGCAGGTATCGGCGGTACATTTGCCGGCACAGGTACTTTCTACGATTACAACCGCGCTTCTTTCTTCGGACGCTTCAACTATTCATACGCCAGCCGTTACTTGCTGCAAGTGACTGTACGTTCCGACGGCTCTTCCAAGTTCGGTAAAAACAACCGTTGGGGTACCTTCCCTTCCGTAGCAGTGGGATGGAGAATCAGCGAGGAAGATTTCTTCCCCAAAAACACCCCTATCAGCAACTTGAAGTTCCGCGCCAGCTGGGGACGCCTGGGTAGCGAGAGTGCACTGGGCTACTATTATGCGCCAACAATGAGTAACAGCAACACCCAATGGATGAGCTACATACAAGGTGGTAATCCTTGGGCCGGCATGTCCAACCTCTATCTGGTAAACGACGATTTGCGTTGGGAAACTACCGATACCAAAAACATCGGTTTCGACTTCGGTCTTTTCAACAATAAGTTGAGCGGTAGCCTTAACTACTATTACAACACAACGGAAGACTTACTGATTGAAAAAGTCATGCCGCCTTCTGCAGGTATCTACAATCCTACTGTCAACGTAGGAAAGATGGTAAACAAAGGTTTCGAGCTTGAATTGAACTATGGAGACAACATCAACGGTTTCGACTATAATATCGGTTTCAACCTTTCTACCATCCACAACGAAATGTTGAAGGCAGACCCGAACCAGGTACTTTATGGTTCTGCCTGGAAGGGTGACGGCCACTTCGTAACCCAAACACTGAAAGGTTATCCGGTAGCCAGCTTCTGGCTGTATCAGACTGACGGCATATTCCAGACTGATGCAGAAGCTGCTGCTTACGTAAACAGTGCAGGCGAACGTCTCCAGCCGAGTGCCAAAGCCGGTGATATCCGCTTCAAGGATGTAGACGGCAATGGAAGCATCGACTCCGGCGACAAGGTATATTCCGGTTCCGGTATTCCCAAGGTGGAAGCCAACTTGTCATTCAGCGGTTCCTATAAGAACTTTGACCTTTCCTTCCAGTTTGGCAGTGCATGGGGGCACAAACTCTACAACGTAAACCGTCTGTATTATGAAGGAATGGACGCCGGTAGAAACTACTTCACAAGCACCATGAATGCATGGACACCGCAAAACGCAGGAACAAGTATGCCAAGAGCTGTACTGGGTGACCCGAATGAAAATACCCGTGAATCCGATCGCTTCCTCGAAAACGGTAACTTCGTAACCCATACGAGCCAGATCGCCTGCACAGGTCAGACCTGCAGGGCCGGAACCGATGACTGCTACCTTTTTTCCCTTCTTTTCAGCAGCGCCGACAGGACGGATGTTGTTTTCTCTTGCCCAGTCCGCTACGAAACGCTCCAGTTTGCCGATGGACACCGCTTCGCCCTTAATACCACGGATACATTTTCCTTCACACTGGCTTTCCTGCGGGCAGACACGACCGCAGACAGCGGGAAGTGCGCTGGATTCGCTGATAACCTGATAAGCAGCTGCAAAATCGCCCTCTTTTACCTTTTCCACGAAGCCGGGGATATTGATCGAAACCGGACATCCCTGTACGCAGTGCGCATTTTTACAGTTTAAGCAGCGCTGTGCTTCTGCTACTGCTTCATCGGCATTATAGCCAAGACATACTTCTTCGAAATTACATGCGCGTTCTTTTGCATCCTGCTCTCTGACCGGAACTTTTTTCATCATATCAGCCATTACTCTTCACCTCCGCACTGACCGCATCCGCCGTGATGCGTGTCTTTTTCCTTTGCAGCAAGATAAGCTCTGCCTTCCTGGGTCTTGTAGATCTGCTGACGCTGCATCGCTTCGTCAAAGTTTACCAGATGTCCGTCAAATTCCGGACCGTCTACGCAGGCAAATTTCACTTCGCCGCCTACAGTAACACGGCAGGCGCCGCACATGCCGGTTCCGTCTACCATGATGGGGTTTAAGGAAACGATCGTCGGGATATTCAGTGCTTCTGTTGTCTTGCAGACAAATTTCATCATGATCATCGGACCGATTGCAACGCAGAGGTCATAGTGCTTACCTTCCTGCTCTACCAGATCCTGAATGGTCTTTGTTACCATGCCGCTTCTTCCATAAGAGCCGTCATCGGTGGTCACATATAAATTTCCTGCAATCGCTTTCATCTCTTCCTCAAGGATCAGCAGCTCTTTCGTCTTTGCGCCTACGATAACGTCTGCTGCAACACCCTGCTCATGCAGCCATTTTACCTGCGGATAAACGGGTGCTGTGCCGACGCCGCCGGCAACAAACAGAATTTTCTTTGCAGCCAAGGCTTCCTTTGTTTCTTTTGTCAGCTCGGACGGACATCCCAGAGGGCCTGCCACATCGTGGAAGGCATCCCCGGCCTTTAAGGAGGTCATCAGATGGGTGCTGGCTCCCACCGGCTGGAATACAATCGTAATCGTTCCTTTTTCTCTGTTATAGTCGCAAATGGTCAGTGGAATTCTTTCACTGTCGGCATCTGTCCGCACAATCACAAACTGGCCGGGCATACAGGATTTTGCGATCCGTTCTGCTTTAACTTCCATCCAGTAAATGTTGGCAGTGAGTTTTTTCGTTTCTAAAATAGGATACATAAATCTCACCTTTCTGTCCGATCGGACAATATATTTTAAGAGTCTGCAGACAGTATCCTTATTCCTGTCCGTTTTCCGGCTGCTCTATTGCGTACAGCTTGAAACTCTTATCCTCCTGTTTCTCTGCCCGGTAGCATTCCCCGGACATATAGTTTACCACATAATCGTTTCCGGTCGCGTTGCTTTCTCCATCTAACTCGTGATATTCCCGATAAAGATAATAATGATGATTGTTGATCGTGAGGGCATACTTAAAAGTATAGAGGTTACGGCCATCTCCATCCGGGACATCTCCCTGCAGGGAATTCACTACTCCGGCATTTTTTAACGTCAAAAGCAGCTGGTTGGATGCCGCCTCCATGCTCAGGAGCGGATGCAGGTCCAACGTATAATTACATTCCGTTACGCTGCCTGTCACACCGTCCGGAGCAATTGTGACAAATTTAAAGGTGGAATATCCAACCGGGAGCCAAAATGGCTCTTCGTAGCGGGTCGATGATGCGGTCGGTTCTGTTTTATCCATTGTATAGTAAACGCTGCAGCCATCCGGTACATCCACCTCAATCCGTACGGGTTTATCGTAGTTTCCGGGAAGCGGTGTCACATAGGGGGCATCCGGTCTGCTGATATCTATGTAATAGTCTGCAGAGGAGACATCGCTGGCAATTCCGTAATGGTTTACAAACAAAGCCTTTATCTCATAGCCTCCGTCCTTCAATGGAATTGGTGAAGTATAGACCTGACTGTTTTCATCCGGCACCGAGCCGTCTGTTGTAAAATAAATAGTTCCTGCCGCATTGCCAATCAGCTTTAAATTCTGCGCTTCCCGGTAAGTCCCGCTTTGAAGGTCGAATTCCGGCGGATTTGCCATATAATCTAAATACTGGCTCTGGATCTGGACATCCGGACAGCTCTGCATCAGCGCATTGATCGCTGCATAGTCGTTTTGTTTTTCATAAATAGCGACACAACGACGATAGGCGTCTTCGCAGGAAGCATCCATATCGAGGATCGTCAGGCAAAGCTCCTTTGCCTCTTCCAGTTTTCCTTCAAAATAGTAGCAGGAAGACAGCGCATTTAAGTATTCCACATTTCTGGGATCCTGTTCGACCAACAGCTCCAGAAGCTCCGCTGCAGAATCGTAGGATTTCTCCTTCATCTGCGCAGCAGCCTTTTCATACCGATATTCCGGGGTATGATGCCAAAAAATCAGGCTCATGCCCGCGCAGAGAGCTGCTGCGGCAAAAAGGCCTGCAAACACCTTCCAGCGTTCTTTTCTGCGGTTTTTCATCGAAGGCTGCTTTTCCGGTACAGTGCTTTGCCCTGCATCTGTCTCCGGTTTGCTATCCTCCGAAGCTTTCTCCGCGATCTGGGTTCCAACATCGGAAAGTGCTTTATGGAGGCTCGTTTCCAGCGCCGGATCAAACTCCGGGACGATCTGGATTTCCCTGCCGCAATGCTCACAGTACATCTGTCCTTCTTTCATGTCTGCGCCGCATCTGGGGCATTTCATAGGCGTCTTCTCCTGCTTTCAATACAATTTTTCATCAGCATGGCGATCGTCATAGGGCCGACGCCGCCAGGAACCGGCGTGATCGCAGAAGCGACCGGGAATACGCTTTCATAGTCTACGTCGCCGCAGAGATGGTTTGCTTCGTCTCTGTGAATGCCGACATCGATCACGGCTGCGCCGGGCTTGACATATTCCGCATCAATCATCTGCCGTTTGCCGATCGCAACGACAAGGATATCCGCACGCTTTGTCACCTCTTTCAAATTTACCGTACGGGAATGTGCGATTGTAACGGTTCCGTTTTCTGCAAGCAACAGCTGTGCGATCGGTTTACCGACGATATTGCTTCTGCCGATCACGACGCATTCTTTTCCGTCGATCCGGATATCAGAGCGCTTTAACAGCTCAATGATGCCCGCCGGAGTGCCGGGGACAAAGCCCTCTTCCCCGCAGCTCAATGCGCCGACATTGTAAGGATGGAAGCCGTCGACGTCCTTTGCAGGGTCGATGGCATTTAAAACATCTTTTTCATTGATATGTCCGGGCAGGGGAAGCTGCACCAAAATGCCGTCCACGTCCTCCCGGGCGTTCAATTCCTGAATCAGGGAAAGCAGTTTCTCCTCCGACGTCGTTTCTTCCAGTTCATAGGAAAGGCTGTGGATTCCAAGCTCCTCACAGGTTCGCTGTTTGTTTCTGACATAGACACACGATGCGGGGTCCTGACCGACCTGAATAACCGCCAGCGTTACGGTAATGTTGTCTTTTGCAAGCTGCTGTACCTGTTCCTTTAATTCCTGTTTGATCTGTGCGGCAATCGCTTTTCCGTCAATTCTTTTTGCCATGTTGTAGGGTCCTCTCTCGGTTATTTTTCAGGCAACGGATCAGAACAGTCCTGTGATCTTTCCGTTCTCGTCCACATCGATATTGACGGCAGCCGGAACCTTCGGCAGTCCGGGCATCGTCATCCCCGCGCCGGTCAACGCAACCACAAAGCCGGCGCCTGCGGATACATACACGTCGCGAACCGTAATCGTAAAGCCTTCCGGGCGTCCTAACAGCTTTGCGTTATCCGACAGGGAATACTGTGTCTTTGCCATGCAGACCGGAAGATTTCCAAAGCCCATCTCTTCGAGCTTCCTGATCTGTCTGGATGCCTCTGCGGTATAGGAAACAGAAGCCGCACCGTAAATCTTTGTCGCAATGCAGCCGATCTTTTCTTTGATCGGAAGATTTTCGTCGTACAGCGGAGCAAAATGACTTTCCTTTTCTTCCAGAGTCTTTAATACTTTCTCTGCAAGCGCAATGCCGCCCTCGCCGCCCTGTGCCCAGACGTTGGACAGTGCGAACTCACAGCCCCTTTCTTCACAGAACTGCTGTACAAAATTCGTCTCTGCCTCGGTGTCGGTCAGGAAGGAGTTTAAGGTAACAACCACCGGAACGCCAAACTGCTGCAGGTTTTCGATGTGCTTCTCCAGGTTGACAATGCCCTTTTTGAGCGCGTCCAGATTTTCTGCAGACAGGTCTTCCTTTGCAATGCCGCCGTTATACTTGAGTGCACGGATCGTTGCAACCAAAACGACTGCATCCGGCTTTAAGCCGGCCATCCGGCATTTGATATCGAAAAACTTCTCTGCGCCGAGGTCTGCACCAAAGCCGGCCTCTGTGATCGTATAATCCGCCATTTTCAGGGCTGCCTTTGTTGCACGGACAGAGTTACAGCCGTGTGCGATATTGGCAAAGGGTCCGCCGTGGACGATCGCCGGGGTATGCTCGAGCGTCTGGATCAGATTGGGCTTTAACGCGTCCTTCAGCAGGGCTGCCATTGCGCCAACCGCCTTTAAATCAGCTGCGGTCACCGGCTCTCCCTGATAGTTATAGGCAACGACGATTTTTGCCAGACGCGCCTTTAAATCATCCATGTCATCTGCCAGGCAGAGGATCGCCATAATCTCAGAAGCAACGGTGATCACGAAATGGTCTTCCCGGACAACGCCGTCCGCTTTTGCACCGAGGCCGACAACGATATTTCTCAGCACGCGGTCGTTCATATCCTCGCAGCGTTTCCATAAGATCTGTCTGGAGTCGATCCCAAGCGCATTGCCCTGCTGGATATGGTTGTCTAAAAGCGCCGCCAGAAGGTTATTTGCAGAAGTAATCGCATGAAAATCCCCGGTAAAATGCAGGTTTAAGTCTTCCATCGGAACGACCTGCGCATAACCGCCGCCGGCTGCCCCGCCCTTAATGCCAAAACAAGGGCCAAGAGAAGGCTCACGCAGCGCAATCACCGCTTTTTTGCCCATTTTTGCAAATGCCTCGCCCAGTCCGACGCTGGTCGTTGTCTTGCCCTCCCCGGCAGGGGTCGGATTGATTGCTGTCACTAAAATCAGTTTTCCGTCTTTGCGGTCTTCGATGGATTTTAAATATTCGTCGGAAAGCTTCGCTTTATATTTGCCATAAAGCTCCAGATCGTCTTCCGGAATATCCAGATGCTCGGCCACTTTCTGAATCGGCCATAAAACAGCTTCCTGTGCGATTTCGATATCTGATTTCATCTATTCATTCTCCTTTGCCTGTGTTTGACATGTTCTATGCTTTTGTATGCTGATATCAGAGGATTTCCTCTACCAGCTGTTCAAACTCTGTTTCGGTCATCAGTACCTTACGGGGCTTGGTACCCTCTTCTTCACCGACGACACCGACCTCCGCCAGCTGATCCATAAGCCGGGCGGCGCGGTTAAAGCCGATCTTAAAGACTCTCTGCAGCATACCGATCGATGCTTTGTCCTTTTCGATAATAAAGCGTCCCGCATCTGCAAAGTAGGCATCATATTCCGGTCCGGATGAGCCGGATGTAGCACTGCCCGAAGAGGTTCCGATGGATTTCATCTTTTCCTCGATTTCATTGCTGGCATCGTAAACATTGCCGATGTTCTGATTTTTTAAGAAATCCACGACATCAGACACTTCATTATCCGAAACGAATGCACCCTGCACCCGGACAGGCTTGGAATAGCCCTGTGGGTAAAAGAGCATATCGCCCTTTCCGAGCAGCTTCTCTGCTCCGTTCATATCCAGAATGGTACGGGAATCGACGCCGCTGGAGACCGCGAATGCGACACGGCTCGGCATGTTCGCCTTAATCAGTCCCGTGATGACATCGACGGAGGGGCGCTGAGTCGCAATGATCAGATGGATGCCTGCCGCTCTTGCAAGCTGTGCCAGCCGGCAGATCGCTTCTTCCACCTCTCCCGGCGCGACCATCATCAGGTCGGCAAGCTCATCCACGATAATGACGATCTGCGGAAGGTCGTTGGGTATGCCCTCTTCTCCCTTTTGTCTTCGTTCTTCGAGCTTCTTATTATATCCTTTTAAGTCGCGGACATTGCTGTCTGCAAATTTCTGATATCGGTCGGTCATTTCCGCAACGCCCCACTGCAGCGCAGCCGACGCTTTTTTCGGATCGGTTACGACAGGAATTAACAGGTGCGGAATGCCATTGTACACACTCAGCTCTACGACCTTGGGGTCGACGAGGATCAGTTTGACTTCCGAAGGCTTCGCCTTATATAAAATGCTCATAATCAGCGTATTGATGCAGACGGATTTCCCGGAACCGGTGGATCCTGCGATCAGCATATGCGGCATCTTTGCAATGTCGGATACGACCACCTTGCCGGCGATGTCCTTGCCGACTGCAAATGCTATTTTAGACGGGAAGTTCGAAAACGCATCCGTTTCCAAAAGCTCCCGCAGTCCGACTGCCATCGTCTCTTTGTTCGGAACCTCGATACCGATTGCGGCCTTGCCGGGAATCGGTGCTTCAATTCGGATATCTGTCGCAGCGAGGTTTAGCTTGATATCGTCCGCCAGACCCAGAATCTTGCTGACTTTTACGCCATGATCGGGCTGCAGCTCATACCGGGTTACGGTAGGTCCCTGGCTGATATCTGTAACAGTGACCTTTACGCCGAAGGTCTGCAGCGTATCCTCGAGGTGCTTCGCCGTTTCTCTCAGCTCGCACTCGCTGTCCATATTATTGGCGTTGTTGCTTTTATGTAGCAGCGACAGCGGTGGATAATGGTATACGACAGGTTTGGGTGGCTGTTGCACCGCCTGCTTTTCCTGCTCTTTCTGTTTCTTAGCAAGCTCCTGACCAACGACAGTGGCTTCTGTAGCGGTCTGGGGTGCTTTGGGAGGCACAGCTTTAGGGCGCACCGCTCCGGTATTTCGCAGGTTTTGTGCCGGAAGCACAGTCGGCTCTCCGGCAGTGTCCTTGTTGTCATCCCCTGGAAGCTCAGACGGTACAGCGTCGTATTTGTCCGAATCCGACTGCTCCAATTCCTGTACAGGAGCAAGCTTCTGTGATGCACAGGCAGGCTGTGTATCCTCACACAAGGCAATGTCCGGTGCAGGGGTTTCCACCGCAGAAGTTTCCATCGCAGAAGTTTCCACCCTGGATTCCAGTGGTACAAATGCTTCTGTCTGCTGCGGCTGTTTCGGTTCCAGGTAGTGAACCTCTTTCATATCCTGATAAACATCCGCCTGCGGCTGGCTGGTCACAGGGTCCTGCATTCCCGATAAAAATGCATCCGCCGGTTCTGCGGTGTTGTCCTGTGGTACAGGGGTTGTGTCACTGTCATTGTTCAAATATGCGGAGTGAATCCGCACATGGCTCATGAAAGCTGAGCCGGACGCATCCGCTGCAGCCGCAGGAATGCTCTCTTCTGCTGTGATGATCGGTGATGTCGCTAAAACAGCTGCCCCACTCGCAACCGCTGCATCGGGAAACGTTTCATTCCTGCGGTCTGCATCGAGGTTGACACTTACCGGTCTGACGGTATACTGCTCCGTCACCTGACCGGGATTTTCTGTTATGGTGATTTCGTGCATGTCCTCGCGACGGCCGGCAGATGCCTTGCGCAGCGTCGTGTCCGCCATAATGCCCGTGCTTTTTTTCTCCATCCGGAAGATCTGATCTGCATCCTGACGTGCCTGAGCCTCTTCCTTACGGCGTTGTTTGGCTTCGCGCTGCTGCTCTGCGTTAAGCTGCTTCTGGCGGGCGAGCTGTTTTCTTTCTTTTTCGCGGGCGAGTTCTTCTTCTCTGCGTTTCTCGGAACGTTCTTCGTTTTCCTGGCAGAGACGTTTGCTGCGCTCTTCGTTTGCCTGTCGGCGCTGTTCATAGCGCTCTTCGCTCTCTTTCCGGCGTCTTTCGCTGCGCTCGCGGTACCTCTGCGCATCGGAACGTGCCGTCTCATAGACATATCTGCCAGAAGTCTTTACACCGTTCACAAACGAACGCTCTGTGATAATAACTGTGCAGATAATCACCAACACCAACAAAAGCAGCACTGTGCCGACCATGCCAAGAAGCCGGTGCAGACCCCAGGCAAGGGAGCCGGATATGACACCGCCGCCCAGCCGCTTTTTGGCGCTTTCCAGATACAGCTCCCGGATCGAATAATCCATCGACAGCGTCCCCCCCTGAAACAGGAGCGAGCAGACTACACCAAGCAGGAAAAACAGAATGATTCCCGCCGTCAGCTTCATGGACGCAATCCGGTTTCCCTGATTGGAAATGCCAAACGCGATTGCAATAAAGGCAAGTACCGGCAGTGCATATGCCATCGTGCCGAAAATACCGAACATTACGCGGCTGATCTGATTGCCGATGACACCGATCACGCCGAAATTGCATAAAAATAGCAATATTGTGAGTGCTAATACGCCGATCAGGATAATTTCGCTTGTAATCGCGCTTTGTGCCTGAAGTTCAGCTGCACTCGGTTTTCTGGTTGTTTTTTGTTTTCCACCCTTTGCGCCGCCTCTGCCTGTTTTCGCAGGGGTCTTTTTCCTTCCTTTCGACGCAGTTGATGCCATAATCATCCCTCCAACTGACCTGCCTTTTTTCTGCATCTGCAAAATGGATTTTTAAATTAGCATAGGCAGAAAAAGACTAGATCAATTTAGTATATCACTTAATTTTCTTCTTGTCACTATTGCTGTTTTTCTTTTTCATCCGACCTGCCCGATAGCCGTCTGCCAGCTCATGAAGCTTCTGCACTGCCTCGCGAATACCGCCGACGGAAGAAATGATCCCTTCATACACCGCCTGCTCTCCGACAAGAATCGTCCCGAGGTCACGGCTCAACATCCCCTGTTTGATCATCATCTCTTCCATCCGCTGCTTGGAAACACTGCAATGGCTGCAGACAAAACCGGTGATCCGATCCTGAATCTGCCGGAAATAATCATAGGTCTGCTGTGCGCCGATCACCGTCCCGTTCATGCGAACCGGATGGATTACCATTGTCCCGGACGGCACAATGTAGGAATAATCCGTGCTCACCGCGATCGGGACGCCAATGGAATGACTGCCGCCCAGCACAAGGGAAACGGTCGGCTTGCTCAAAGAAGCGATCATCTCTGCAATCGCAAGCCCCGCTTCGACATCGCCGCCCATCGTATTTAGTAAAACAAGCAGACCGCTAATATTCTTACTGTCCTCTATCGCCGCCAGCTGCGGTAGAATATGTTCATATTTTGTCGTTTTGGAGCTGCTTCCGAGGTTGTCATGCCCCTCAATTTCCCCGATGATCGTCAGCAGATGGATCGAGGTTTCTTCCTTATTATCTGTAAGCGTTAACTGACCGGTCTGCTCGATTCGCTCGTCCCGGTGCATTTCCTGTTCTTCTTTTTTTCCCATAAAAAATCACTCCCGCATTTCTTTTTCAGAAAGGATGTGCAGGAGTGATTTATTTTATACATCAAAATCATCGTTATCCGCAACCGGAATTTCATAAAACATAAGATCCGGCGACGGTTCAAAAGCGTAATTCATTTCTTTGCGGACATGCCGTTTGGGAACGGGAAGCGGGTTATCCAGATATTCTCCCGGCGCAGGCTTTGGTGGTTCCTTTGGCGCTTTCTCAAAAAGCGCAGACTCCCCCTCCTGCCTGAACTCAGCTGCCGGTATGGTATTCTGTGAAGCGTGTTTCTTCTTTTTCCCCCAACTCATGCTTCGCCCTCACTGTGCAAAAAAAACTCTTTCCCATAGGATCAAAACGCAATACGAGGATTTTAGAGTGCCTGTTCCAGATCCGCGATGATATCGTTTACATTTTCAATACCGACGGAAAGACGGATCAGATCGGGCGCTACGCCGGCCTCTTTTAACTGCTCGTCGTTCATCTGACGGTGCGTATGGCTGGCAGGATGCAGAATGCTGGTGCGGGAATCCGCCACATGGGTAACAATAGCTGCAAGCTTTAACTTATCCATCATTTCTTCCGCCGCCTTGCGTCCGCCTTTTAAGCCAAAGGAAATGACGCCGCAGGTGCCGTTCGGCATGTATTTCTGTGCCAGCTCATAATATTTGCTGCTCTTTAAGCCGGGGTAGTTGACCCATGCAACCTTCTCGTTCGCTTCCAGAAATTCCGCAACCTTCTGCGCATTGTAGCAGTGGCGTTCCATCCGAAGCGGCAGCGTCTCCAGACCGACATTCAGCAGAAACGCGTTCTGAGGAGACTGTACCGCGCCGAGATCGCGCATCAGCTGGGAGGTTGCCTTGGTTATGTATGCCGCCTTGCCGAATTTTTCGGTATAAACTACACCGTGATAGGATTCATCCGGTGCGCAGAGTCCCGGAAACTTATCCGGGTATGCAGACCAGTCGAAATTGCCGGAATCTACGATCGCACCGCCCAGCGCCATCGCATGACCGTCCATATATTTGGTGGTGGAATGCGTTACGATATCGACACCCCATTTGAACGGATTGCAGTTGATCGGGGTAGGGAACGTGTTGTCAACGATTAACGGCACATGATGCGCATGTGCTGCACGGGCGAATTTTTCAAAATCCAGCACAACCAGCGCAGGATTTGCCAGAGATTCCGCCATGACGCATTTGGTATTGGGCTGGAACGCCTTGCAGATCGTATCGTAATCTGCATCCGGGTCTACGACAGTACAGGATACGTCCATTTTTTTCATGGTAACCGCCAGCAGATTGAAAGTTCCGCCGTATACGGTGGACGACAATACGACATGGTCGCCCGCCTCGCAGATATTGAAAACGGCATAGTAGTTTGCCGCCTGTCCGGAACCGGTCAGCATCGCTGCTGCCCCGCCCTCCAGTTCACAGATTTTCTGTGCGACACAGTCGTTGGTCGGATTTGCCAGACGGCTGTAAAAATATCCGGATTCCTCCAGATCAAAAAGTCTGCCCATCTGCTCAGAGGATTCATATTTAAACGTCGTACTCTGATAAATCGGGAGCACTCTCGGTTCTCCGTTCTTCGGCTTCCAGCCAGACTGTATACAGATCGTTTCCTTTGCGTATGCCATAGTATCCTCTTACCTCTTTGTCTTTCCGACAAAAATCCGGTCTTTTGTCCGTTTTATTCTTCGTCCCAGTTGTGATATACTGCCTGAACGTCGTCATACTCGTCCAGCAGATCCAGGGTACGCTGCAGTCCCTTTAATGCAGTCTCGTCTGTTACCTTGACATAGTTCTGAGGAATCATGGTAACATCTGCGGATGCCATCGGAATGCCTGCCTTCTCCAGCGCTTCGCGCTCTTCTTCAAAAGTATCGGGATCGGTCAGAATTTCGAAGCTGTCCTCTTCCTCGCTGAAATCCTCTGCGCCTGCATCCAGAGCGGTCATCATCAGATCGTCCGCTTCCATATCGCATTCTTCTTTATCGATGATGATCTGACCCTTCTTATCGAACATAAAGGATACACAGCCAGGTGTGCCAATGTTGCCGTTGCCCTTTGTGAACGCGCTTCTGACGTTGGCAGCGGTACGGTTCTTGTTATCGGTCAGGGCATCGACGATGATTGCGATTCCGCCAGGGCCATAGCCTTCGTAAGTAATATATTCGTAATTAACGTTGCCGACGTCGCCGGCAGCCTTCTTAATTCCTCGTTCAATGGTGTCGTTAGGCATGTTGTTGGATTTTGCCTTTGCAACGACCTGTGCCAGCTTGAAGTTGTTCGCAGGGTCAGGACCACCCTCTTTTACGGCAACTGCAATTTCTCTTCCGAGAATGGTGAAAATTTTTCCCTTTGCAGCGTCATTTTTTTCTTTTTTATGCTTGATGTTTGCAAATTTTGAATGTCCGGACATTTCTTTTCTCCTTTATCTAACGTATTTCTAGTTCTTTATCATAGCATTTTGGCTGGAAAACGTCAAGAAAACATCTGCTTTGTACGGTTTCTTTATGTATCCAGCGAAAGGCTGACCTTCAAGGCAGAGTTTACGCGGTTCATCACCCGCGCATCCAGATGGCATACTTTGTCTTTCAGCCTCTTTTTATCTATTGTGCGGAGCTGTTCCAACAAAATTACGGAATCCTTTTCGATTTCATATTCCCCGGAAAGAATTTCGATATGCGTCGGAAGCTTTGTTTTATTCATCCTGGAAGTAATCGCCGCACAGATCACAGTCGGGCTGTAACGGTTGCCGATATCGTTCTGGATAATCAGCACCGGACGGACACCTCCCTGTTCCGATCCGACCACGGGTCTTAAATCTGCATAATAAATATCTCCGCGCTTCACTCTTTTTTCTTCCTTTCCTGCTTTTTTACCTCAGGACAAGTATTGGCTGCTTTCTCAGCGCGTATACCATTCTTTAAAAAAAGAGTTTCTCTTCGTGAAAATAATCCCGCGTACAGACGATTTTTCCGCCTTTTTCATAGACGCGTGGAATCCGCTTTCCGAGGCAGCACGCGGTTTCGTAGTTAAATCTGCCGGAGCGGTCGCCGATTTCTTCCATTGTAATCGTTTCGATGCCGTCTGTGCCGATGAGCGTTGCGATATCCCCTACCTTTGCCTCAGGAATCTTTGTCACATCGACCATGAACTGATCCATGCAGACGCGTCCCAGGATCCTTGCGCGCTTTCCGGCAATCAGAACATCGCCCTTGTTGGAAAGCCCACGCGGATAGCCGTCCGCATAACCCACCGGAATCGTCGCCACACGCATAGGATTCGCTGTACAGAACGTCCCGCCGTAGCTGATTTCCTGCCCTGCATCCAGCTCTTTGATATAAGCGATACGGCTCTTTAAAGACAGGAGCGGTTCTAACACGATGCCGTCGCGCTTGACTTCATCTGACGGCCACATGCCATAGAGAATGATTCCGGCGCGCACCGCATCCATGTGCATGTTGGGCAGCTCCAGGATGGATGCACTGTTGGAGCAATGCCGCAGCGGGATTTTCAGGGAAAGTTCCTTTTCCACACGATCGGTAAAGCTCGAAAATTTTTCATACTGCACATTCGTTTTGGATTTATCTGCTTCATCCGCTGTCGCAAAATGGGTAAAAATCCCCTCAATTGAAAGATTCGGACACTGCATCGCGCGTGCGACAAAGGAAAGTCCCTCATCGTCCGGGCGGATGCCGATTCTCGACATACCGGTGTCTACCGCGATGTGAACATGCATTTTTTTGCCAGCTTTTTGGGCAGCACGGTTCATATCCTCCAGCATCTGATCGGTGAAAACCGTCGCATGGACACCCCGAAGTGCCATTTCCTCATAAGCCTCCGGAAAGGTATAGCCGAGCACCATCGCGGGCTTTTTGATTCCGGCATCTGCCAGCAATACTGCCTCTTCCTCCGTTGCCACCGCATAGCCGATGACTTCCGGGATTTCATCCATTTCCCGCGCCAGCATCACCGCGCCGTGTCCGTAACCGTCCGCTTTGATGACCGCGATGATTCCGGCATCATTTTTCCGACAGGCTGCAATCTGGCGCAGATTGTCGTGCAGCGCGTCCAGATTTACGCAAGCCCACACTCTTCTATATGGATTTTTGATCATTTTCTCACACATAATTTTTCTCCTGCTTCACAAGTACCGCCCAGACCGCTTCCGCGATATCATTGGAGGTCATACTGTATTCGCCCTTTGTATGGGCTGCCAAGTCGCCTGCCAGACCGTGCAGATAGACGCCGATACACAGCGCCCAGAACGGATCGTCGATCGTAGAAAGCAGCGCCGTCACAATTCCGGTCAGTACGTCCCCGCTTCCGGCAACCGCCATGCCGCTGTTGCCGCTGCGATTGATATAAATGCTGCCGTCCGGCGAAGCTGCAATGCTTCTCGCACCCTTACACAGAACAGCTGCCTGCAAACGATTCGCCCACTTTTTTGCATAGAACACGGGCTGTTTTAAAATTTCTTCAATCGCGCAGCCTTCCAGCCGGGCAAGCTCCCCGGGATGCGGCGTTAAAATCAGCTTCCGGCGCGTCGCCGGATTCTGCTGGTGTGCAATCAGCTCCTGTAAAAGTGCTTCGTCCTTTGCGATAAGATTGATTGCGTCCGCATCCAGCACAAGCGGCTGCAAGGTCTGCTGCAGCACAAACAAAAGCTCTTTCCGGGCGCGATCAGATAAGGATAGCCCGGGACCTGCGCCGATCACATCCGCCCAGCTGGCGGATGCTTCCACAGAATCTGCGGTCATTGCCTCCGGAAGCGCCGTCTGAATCACCGGATGTATCAATGTCGGGCAGGAAAGCTTTACCATGCCGCTTCCTGCATAAAACGCACTCCGACCGCACAGAATCGCCGCTCCCGCCATAGCTTCACTGCCCGCAAGCAGCAGCACTTTTCCAAACGTGCCCTTATTTCCATCCTCAGGGCGTGCCGCAAGCAGCTCTGCCACCGGTGCAGTAAATGTAAAGGCTTCCGGCGTCTGATCCAAAAATCCATCCTCAGTGATGCCGATCTGTGTGCAGATCACTTTTCCGGTATATTTGCAGCCCGGATAGAACAAAAGCCCGCGCTTCCAGAAGCCGAACGTGACTGTCACGTCTGCCCGGACAGCGCAGCCAAGCACCGCCCCGGTATCCGTTTCGATTCCGGAGGGAAGATCCACCGCAAGCACAAAGGCATCCTGCGCGTTGATCCATTCGATTGCTTCCCGATAAATTCCTTCTGCTGGACGGCACAGACCGATTCCAAACAAAGCATCTACAATAATATCATATTCTCCATCCGGGATTGTGTCACAAATAACGGCGCCGTAAGCCTTTGCCGCATGTAGCTGCAGCTTTAAAAGTTCGCCCGCTTTTTCTTCATCGGATGCCAGATAAAAAGAAACATCATAGCCCTCCTGCAAAAGAAGTCTGCCAATTGCGATACCATCCGCCCCGTTATTGCCTCCGCCCGCTGCAATCAGGACGCGCCGTTTTGGATGTAAGCCAAGCTGTCCTGCCTGCTCTTCCAGCTTTTTTTGACGCGACACAATCACATCAACACAGGAAAGCGCAGCCCGTTCCATCAAAACGACGGACGGGACACCGAAAATCTCAGAAGTATTGCTGTCGCAGCGTTTCATTTCTGCCGCAGTTAAAAGCCAGCAGACAACTGGATGGCCAGAGCCCGACGCTGGCAAAACGCATTTATTCATTCGTTTTCCTGCTCTCCTTTTCGTAACGCTCAAGCATATAAGATAGCTTCATCAGGCTGTCGGACAAATGGACGTTCTCAACCTGCACTTCTTTTGGAACCTTCAAATCCACATGTGCAAAATTCCAGATCGCCTTGATCCCGACGGAAACAAGACGATCTGCGACTTCCTCCGCGCTGTTTTTGGGAATCGTCAAAACCGCGATATCTACATTGTTCTGCTCAACAAAATCCGCTACCTCTTCCATCGGACGTACCTCGATGCCTCGGATTTTACGCCCGTACAACGCCGGATTATTATCAAAGACCCCGGTGAAAATAAAGCCGCGCCGTTCAAAATTCATATAATTGGCAAGCGCCTGTCCGAGGTTGCCTGCCCCTACAATAATCAGGTGGTGGGTTTTATCCAACCCCAGAATCCTGCCGATTTCCTGATACAGATATTCGACGTTGTAGCCGTAGCCCTGCTGCCCGAACCCGCCAAAGTTGTTGAAATCCTGTCGGATCTGAGATGCCGTCACATTCATGATGCCGGACAGCTCCTGTGAGGAAATCCGTTCCACACCTTCGTCTTTTAATTCTCCCAGAAAGCGGAAATATCTGGGAAGCCTGCCGATTACAGCCTGTGAAATTTCCTTCTCTGCCACTTCGTATGCCTCCTTCGTCCGCTGTCAGATACTGTTTTCCATTCGTAACTGTTCAGTAACCTCACAGTTACGTGCAAAAATCCATTCAAAATCGGCTATGCCGATAGGATTTTTGCCTTCTAGTCTAAGGTTTCTTACGGTCAGCGCAGTAAATGCGCAGACCTACTGAACATTTACTTCCATTCTATTATACCCTGCGTTAAAAAAATGTCAATGCGTACTCCGACCGTCCGATTGGACTTGACACGTTATTTGCACACAGGTAAACTGTTACATAATATAAAGAAGGAGAACCATCATGATACTTTCCTGTCAGAATATCGAAAAAGCATTTCTGGAAAAACAGGTTTTAAAAAACTGTTCTTTTCATATAGAAGATTATGAAAAAGCTGCAATTGTCGGCTTAAATGGTGCAGGCAAGACAACCCTGCTGCGCATCATCGTCGGACAGCTCGAGCCCGACGGCGGCGTAGTCGCCTTTGCAAAGGACAAGACCTTCGGTTATCTGGCGCAGGACAGCGCCGTCAACAGCGACAATACAATTTATGAGGAACTGCTCTCCGTCAAGCAGCATCTGCTCGATCTCGAAAATCAGATCCGCCAGGCGGAGCTTTCCATGAAGCAGCTTTCCGGCGACGCATTAGAGGAGCTGATGCAGAAATATGCAGATCTGACGCACCGTTTCGAAATGGAAAACGGCTACGCCTACAAAAGCGAACTGACCGGCGTTTTAAAGGGCCTTGGCTTTACCGAGGACGAGTTTCAGAAACCGGTTTCCACGCTCTCCGGTGGTCAGAAAACCCGCGTTGCACTCGGCAAACTTCTGTTGCAAAAGCCTGACCTGATCATCCTCGACGAGCCCACCAACCACCTGGACATGTCCTCGATTTCCTGGCTCGAAACCTATCTGCTCAACTATAAGGGAAGCGTTTTAATCGTCTCCCACGACCGGTATTTTCTCGACCGGATCGCTTCGAAGATCATCGAAATCGACAACACGAAGGTGACCGTTTTTTCTGGCAACTATTCCGATTACGCCGCCAAAAAAGAACAGCTGCGTCAGGCACAGCGAAACGCTTATTTAAACCAGCAGGCAGAAATCAAGCATCAGGAAGAGGTCATCACAAAGTTAAAATCCTTTAACCGTGAAAAGTCGATCAAGCGTGCCGAAAGCCGGGAAAAAATGCTTGCCAAAATCGAAGTGCTGGATAAGCCAACTGAGGTGCGTTCCGATATGCACTTACAGCTGACCCCCCGCATCGAAAGCGGAAACGACGTTTTAACCGTCGAGCATCTGGCAAAAACCTTTGACCGCAACACGCTGTTTTCCGATCTTTCCTTTGCGTTAAAGCGCGGCGAGCACGTCGCGATCATCGGCGACAACGGGACCGGAAAGACGACGATTTTAAAACTTATCAACGAGCTGGTGGAACCGGACGCCGGAACCATCCGACTCGGCAGTAAGGTGCAGATCGGCTACTACGATCAGGAGCATCACGTCCTGCATCCCGATAAAACGCTGTTTGAAGAAATTTCGGACGAATATCCATCCCTGAACAACACGGAAATCCGCAATACGCTGGCAGCGTTTTTGTTTACCGGAGACGATGTATTCAAACGGATCAAAGACCTTTCCGGCGGCGAGCGCGGACGTGTTTCCCTCGCAAAGCTCATGCTTTCCGAATCGAACTTCCTGATCCTCGACGAGCCGACGAACCATCTGGACATCGCCTCCAAGGAAATTCTGGAGGATGCGTTAAACAGCTACAACGGAACGGTTTTATATGTTTCCCACGACCGTTATTTTATCAACCGTACTGCGCACCGCATTCTGGAGCTTTCCGGCGGCACGCTGCACCAATATCTGGGCAATTATGATTATTACCTGGAGAAGAAATCCCAACAGGGCGCTTCTACAGAGTCCGCAGCCTTCGGCACTTTAGCTACGTCTGCTGCCTCTGCAGCTTCCACAGAAAGCTCTGCCTCAAAGCTTTCCTGGCAGGCACAAAAGGAAAAGGAAGCCCAGCGCCGCAAAAAAGAAAATGCCCTGAAAAAATGCGAAGAGCAGATTGCTTCCCTCGAAGAGCGGGATAAACAGATCGACCTCGAAATGAGCGATCCCAAAATCGCAACCGACGTTGCCGCATTGCAGAAGCTCTCCCGCGAAAAGGATGAAATTGCAGACAAGCTCATGGAGCTGATGGAGGAATGGGAACAGCTGAGCGAGTAGAATGTCTCCGCGATCTTTCGCCTGCAGTGTATAAAACCTTTGAATTATACGGAAATAAAAAAAGAGCCGTGGACCTGATTTTCAGGAATCTTCGGCTCTTTTATTTATTATTCATGACAATAGAATGCTCGCGGAGCGTGCATTCTATTGTTTTTCTTCAGCACCAGCTTCTTTTTCCGGCTTTTTTTCGATGAAAATCTTTCTCGTGATAAAGTTATAAACCATTACCACGCCGGTTGCAAACGGCTTAACGATGATGTAGGAACGGCTCCAGAACGGGTCGAGAACCATCGTGCCGAGCTTTAAGACGACATTGTTTAAGATCAGACCGCCGACTGCAAAAATGAAAAAGACGGCGAACTGCTTGCCCTGGTTTGCTTTTTTGTCCGTATCGAATACAAAAAGAATGCTCAGAATATAATTGACGATTGCCGATACGGTAAAGGCAAGGGTGTTGGCTGCGATAACCGGCCATCCGAGCAGCTCCTTAAACAGAATCAACAGCACGTATTCAATGAAGAAACATAAAAAACCCACCGCGCCGAATTTGATGATCTGCTGTCCGAGCTTACTGTTAATCAATTTCTTAATCAAGCTTTAGAACCTCTCTTATTTCTCCATAGTTTTCCGGATCGCTTTGATAAAGTCCTGGCTGTTCAATACCGTGACATCCGTCAGCTCTGTAATCAGTGCCAGGTCCTTTGTCATCCTGCCGCTTTCGATCGTATCCAGTGTTGCTTTTTCCAGCTTGTCCGCAAATGCGCACAGCTCCGGAAGCTTGTCCAGCTCGCCGCGTTTTCTGAGTGCGCCTGTCCATGCAAAGATCGTCGCAACGGAGTTCGTAGATGTTTCCTCACCCTTTAAGTGCTTGTAATAATGTCTCTGAACAGTTCCATGCGCAGCTTCATATTCATAAACGCCTGCAGGAGAAACCAAAACGGAGGTCATCATTGCAAGAGAACCAAAGGCAGAGCTTACCATATCGCTCATAACGTCGCCGTCATAGTTTTTGCATGCCCAGATGAAGCCACCCTTTGCTTTCATGACGCGCGCTACCGCGTCGTCGATCAGGGTGTAGAAATATTCGATACCGAGCTCTTTGAACTTCTCCTGATATTCGTTTTCGTAGATTTCCTGGAAAATATCCTTAAAGGTATGGTCATATTTTTTGGAAATTGTATCCTTGGTCGCAAACCACAGATCCTGCTTCGTATCCACTGCGTAATTAAAGCAAGCGCGGGCAAAGCTCGTGATAGACTTATCCGTATTGTGCATGCCCTGTAAGACACCTGCACCGGTAAAATCGTGGATCAGCTCGCGGGTTTCTGTACCGTCCGCCGCCGTGAACACCAGTTCTGCCTTGCCGGGACCCTCTACGCGGATTTCGGTATTTTTGTATACATCACCGTAAGCGTGACGTGCCAGCGTGATGGGCTTTTCCCAGTTGCGGACGCAGGGACGGATGCCCTTTACCAGAATCGGTGCACGGAACACGGTGCCGTCCAGAATGGAGCGAATCGTGCCGTTGGGGCTTTTCCACATCTTCTTTAAATGATACTCTTCCATTCTCGCTGCGTTGGGTGTGATTGTTGCACATTTGACTGCAACGCCGTATTTTAAGGTTGCATTGGCGCTGTCAATCGTCACCTGATCATCTGTTTCGTTGCGATGCTCCAGACCGAGGTCATAATACTCTGTCTTCAAGTCAATATAAGGAAGCAGAAGCTCATCCTTGATCAGCTGCCAGAGGATTCTGGTCATTTCATCGCCATCCATCTCCACCAACGGCGTTGTCATCTGAATCTTAGCCATCGATTCTCTCCTTTTCATCATAGGCATCCAAAAGCCCGTTTTTAATCATATTATCATAAGCATTACGCATATGCAAGGCTGCCAACTCCTGTGCGCGGTCGGCATCCTTCCTGCAGATCGCCTCCATGATCTGTTTGTGCTCGAGCACAGCTTCCAGTCCTCTTTCACTGCCGGAAAGGTTCTGCTTGCGCATTCTCCGCACATATTCATGGAAATCCCTCAGCTGATGCTCCAGCATTTTGCTTGAGCATGCTTCATATAAAATATCGTGGAACTGATCGTCCAGCTCCGTCAGCTTCTGGGCATGTCCCTTGCTGGCGTGAAATTCTGACAGGTAAATATTTTCTTCCAGCGCATCCAGCTGTTTTTCTGTAATATACGCGGTTGCCCAACGGGCACAAAGCCCTTCCAGCAAAGAACGGATCGCATAAATATCCTCCACGTCCTTTCTGGTGATGCCGGTCACATATGCCCCCTTGTTTGGGATAATGCTGACCAGGCCTTCCAGTTCCAGTTGGCGCAGCGCTTCCCGGACGGGCGTGCGGGAAACGCCCATCTCTTCGCTGATCGCCATTTCCCGCAGTTCCTCGTGTTCTTTATAATGTCCGCTTAAAATATCCTCCCGCAGCTGATGAAAAACCTTTCCCCTCAGCGAATATCGGTCGGAGCTTTCTTCTTTTTCGTATTGACTCATACCAATAAAATCCCCAGTTTCTTGCTGGCATCATCGATCACCTTCAACAGCTCTTCATCGGTCAGAACGGTAACACGGCCGCTTTCGTATTCGGCGTCCACCCATTTCTTGACCTCGTGAACCAGCTCGCAGTTTTTATCCAGCTTCTTTTCCTCCGGTAAATGGAAGTAAGTATTGATCCAGTGTGCGATTCCGGCAAGACCGGAGGTATTCGATACAGCGCACAGAACCGGACGGTTTAAAAACTTTTCTGTATCAAAAATGTTGTAAATCTCTTCGTTTTTCAGCAGACCGTCTGCATGGATACCCGCTCTTGTGACATTGAAGTTCTTACCGACAAACGGCGTCCTGGGCGGGATGTGGTAGCCGATTTCTTTTTCGTAGTATTCTGCCAGCTCGGTGATCACCCTGGTGTCCATGCCGTTTAACGTGCCGCGCAGCTGTGCATATTCAAATACCATCGCTTCCAGAGGCGTATTACCGGTACGCTCGCCGATACCGAACAGCGAGGTGTTGACACCGGAGCAGCCATACAGCCATGCCGTCGAGGAATTGACAACTGCTTTATAGAAATCGTTGTGTCCGTGCCATTCCAACAGCTCGTGGGGAACACCCGCGTGCGTGTGCAGCGCATAGATGATTCCCTGTACGCTTCTCGGGATAACGGCACCCGGATAGTTGACGCCGTAGCCCATCGTATCGCAGGCACGGATTTTGATCGGAATCTGATATTCCTTCATCAGCTTCATCAGCTCCAGACAAAACGGAACAACATATCCGTAAATATCGGCCCGCGTGATATCCTCCAGATGGCATCTGGGACTGATTCCCTCTTCCAGGCACTCCTTGATGACGCTCAGGTAATGCTCCATTGCCTGTTTGCGGGTCATTTTCAATTTCATGAAAATGTGGTAATCGGAACAGCTGACCAGAATACCGGTTTCCTTCATGCCGATCTCTTTCACCAGCTTGAAGTCCTCCTTGCTCGCGCGAATCCAGCTGGTAATTTCGGGAAATTTATATCCTTTTTCCAGACATTTATACACTGCATCCCGATCTTTTTTACTGTAAAGGAAAAATTCGCTGGCGCGGATCAGACCATTTTCTCCGCCCAGTCGGTGCAGATAGTCATAAATCGTTACAATCTGCTCGGTGGAATAAGGGGCGCGTGACTGCTGACCGTCACGGAACGTCGTATCGGTAATCCAGATGTCCTTTGGCATATCGTGCGGAACGGTACGGTCATTGAACGGAATCTTCGGAATTTCCGAATAAGGGAACATATTCCGGAAAACATTCGGCTTCTTCACGTCATCCAGAATGTACATATGCTCTTCGATCTCGAGCAGGTTCTTGTTCTCATTCATGGTGACCGGACGGTTAGTAAATGTATTGTTCATGATTCCTTCTCCTTCGTTTGCTCGCCGCTTTCTTCCAAGCAGTGTGTTCTGTAATTCAGGTATCATTGTATACAATTATCCAATTTTTGTCAATCCTTCTGAAGCAAAAAAAATTTATCCCTTTAACGCTCTGCCTACATGAAGCATTCCCCAGCCCTGCATCCCCCAGTTTTCTCCCAGATCCTGCGCATGGTATAGCAACCGTTCCCGTACCTGTTCGTTTGTCAGATGCGGCTCCTTTTCCCACAAAAGTGCTGCTGCCGCACTGACTGCCGGAACCGCCATTGAGGTCCCGTTCTTTGCTGTATACGGATGATTTACCGAGCAGAAATGATTTTTCCGATACCAGGCATTGCAGGAAATGATGCCGCTTCCCGGCGCCACCAGATCCGGTTTTTTCACCCTGCCGTTTGCAGGACCTCTCCCGGAATAAGCGGCGCAGGCATTTTTGTGTCCCGGGGTCTGCCTTCCATCATGACATCCGACCGATACGACGTGCGCCTGCAGACCCATCGCAGAGACAGAATCCGGGGCAGGTCCGTTGTTTCCGGCAGCCACTGCGACGAACAGCCCTGCATTCCATGCTTTTGCAATCCAAGAAAGCAGCTCCTGCTCGAGCGCAGCTTCCCGGATCGAGCCGATCCCGACGGAAATATTCAAAATTCTCGTATGATAAATCCGGCGTGTGTCCAGCACATACCGGATGCCTTCTATCATGGCGGCAACGTTTCCGTCCCCACGTTCGTCCAGCACCTTGCATACTACCAGACGGCAGCCTGGCGCAATTCCGGCATACAGACCGTTGGAGCATTTTCCGTTTCCGCACAGGCAGCCTGCCACATGGGTTCCATGCCCGCTGTCGTCATACGGCTGCTTCTGTCCGCCGACAAAGTCTGCAAATCCTGCGATTCTCCCGGAAAGATCCGGATGCAGCGCGATCCCGGTGTCCAGCACCGCTGCCGTCACACCTTTTCCGGAAAGCCCGTTTACCTCTGCCGCGGTCGCGTGGACAACTCTCTTTACCCTGTTCAAGGCATACGCATCCTTTTTCTTTTAGGATATGGAAGGATGGGGGAAGAGGTGTGCTGCATTTTATGGAAGGCAGTGAAAATAGAATCCTGCTTCGCAGGATTCTCCGCCTGCGGCGGGTCGCGCAAGCGACATAATTCCACTCCGCCAAAATGCGATCCTCGCGGAGCGTTTTTTATCGTATAGAAACGAAGTTTCCTATACGATAAAAAAGCCGGCCTGCTCGCCGGGCTCCAGTGCACCAGCAAATGATAGGAAAAGTGTTTCAAAAATTTTTCTTCCACGTAAGAAACCTGGACAAGCGTGCGGTCATATCTTAAACCATAACTATCCATTCGGAGGCTCATAACCATGAGTGATTTATCAGCTACCAACTGCGGATGCGGCAATACCTGTCAGAACGGCGGTCTTTTCGGCGGCAACAGTTGCTGCCTCATTCTGATTCTGCTGTTATGCTGCGGCAACAACGGACTCGGAGCAAACAACGGCTGTGGCTGTAACGACGGCTGCAACAACGGCTGTAATTCCCTGATCTGGATTCTGCTGCTTCTGGCTTGCTGCGGCAACGGCTGCAGCGGAATCGGCACGAATAACGGCTGCGGATGCAACAATGGCTGTGGATGCTGATTCCATAGGTATCTGAGCGCATCTGGCTCCCATCCCAAAGGGCATTGCTTCCTCCGGGGGTAATGCCCCTTCGCGATGCAAACGATTTTTCGAGTCCCACAGACGATCTCTGACAGACTGGCAAAAGCAATTCCTTGTTGTCCTATTCTATCTGACTGTTTCATAGGAATAGAATAAACACCGTAAGGAAGCTTTTTAATGAAAGTCTGTGAAAACGAAGCTGTCATCGCCTTTGATACGCTCTATACCCAAAACCATATCCAGATTTTAAAAATCCTGCTGCCATATTTTGACCCATATGGTCAAAGCCATCTCGCGGTCTGGATCAAATATCTGGAGCTGCGCTACACCCTGGAATATGTTTCCAGGCATCCGTCCCCTCCATACAAAAATCAAACCTCCGGCACATCCTCGCCGGACTTTGCCGTGTTGTTTGAGCAGATCAAAAACTTTTGTTCTCCCCAGGAAAAAGCGCTGTTTGGAGAACTTCTCAACCTGCAGAAAAATCTCGAGCTGTTCGAGGAAATGAAAGGAATGATGCAGCTGTTCGAAACGTTGAGGGAAAGTGCGCCCGACGTAGACACCGATACTGCGGCAGATGCAGACTGTTCCGGCACGAATCCGGCTGCCGGTTATACGAAAGCAGCTGCAAGAGCAGGCAGCGAAACAGATACTGCCGCCGGGCAGGCAACGTCCGCTTTCGATTCCGCGTCAGCATCTTTGACAGGAACAACTACTTTTCCCGACAATTTCGACCCCATGACTTTTTTGAAGGGCATGCTCTCACCGGAACAGCAGGCGATGTTCGAGGCGTTCCGCGATGGGCTCTAAATACCGCTTTTTCCAGAATATTTTCAAAACGGAGGTTTTTATGACCAGTCAACAAAATAATGATACAAACACCACCTCGGAACCAAACTGGATGAAGGAAGACTGCGTCCAGAGCATTCCAAAAGAAAAGCTGCATTTTTTACAGAAGCTCGTCTTTGAAAGCAGCTCGCTTTCGCAAAAAGAACTGCTGCCGTTTTTGATGGCGCTGGCACAGAAAAGCCGAGAAGCATCGATCAGCTTTTCCGACACGGAAATTTCTTCCATTCTCATGGCGATCCGCAAATATGCAACACCGGAGGAACAGCTGAAAATGAATCAGATCGTCCGCCTGATGGCAAAGAAAATGCCCGGAAAGAGGGAGTAAATCTCCCGCCTTCCGGGCGTTTTCAGGAAACCTTCCATGGTTCAAAATTTGCAGATAACAAAACCTTTTGTGATCCGTCAGTCCCCTGAGCTTTCTGCAGTTTCCGTTTCGCCAGCCGTCCCGGCATTCTCACCTTCTGCGTCCGCACTTTCTGTTTCGCCATCTGTGCTTTCCAGTGTCTGCGCCGCAGCCGTTTCCTCTATAGCGTCAGTTGCTGCCGTCTCGTCTGCAGAATCTGCCGTTTCCTCTGTCGCCGTTTCGGTCTCCGTCTCGTCGATGAAGTCCTCCGGGTCCTTATCGAAATCCGTCACGATATTGCTGGAAACGAGGTAAACATTGTCGTCGCCTTCCACTTTGATGTAATACTCAGAAAGCAGATCACTCTTATTTCCGGCATAAATCACAACCTGTGTTCCATCGGAAAGGACTGCCGTGATCGTCCGGAAAGGCTCCTCCAGTCCGTACTGGGAAAGATCCTCCGGCGCTTCCACAACAGTTTCCGTCGTCGTGATGTTGGCGATTTCATTCAGCAGCGTGTTAACCGTCGATTCCTTAATGGTTTCATCCGGCAGGCTGTTCTCCGTCCAGACGTCGTCTGATTTCACCAGATGAACCTCGTGGTCGCCGGAAAGGATCAACTCCGTCACATCATCCTTATTGAAGTTGGTAACGTCAACGGAAACGGTTTCTTCCTCCGTTTCAAACGTATGATTCCGGATGATAAAATATCCGCCGACGCAGACGATACATAATACAAGTAAAATCAAAATTTGAATTTTCTGTTTTTTCATTTATCTCTTTCTCCTTCTGGCCCAGATGATAATACCGGCTGCCAGCAGACCGATAGGAAGGATGCCCATCAGGAGGATTCCATAGCGGACAGCAGATGCCGTAGGAACGGTCGCATAGGTGGACGCCATTGATTTGGTCGGGATGGAAATACTTTCGCTTTCTCCTGCCATCGTGCTGATCGCGTTGGTGAACAGCGTCAGGTTGTTATCCATCGTGTACTGGTTTGCCGACTCTGTGAACAGATAGGACGAGCTGTATAAAATCAGCTGTGCTTCTTCGCCGGAAGCAAGTGTTTTCACCGCTTTTACGCCGACAGTAAATGGTCCCTGCGCATCGTCCTCTGTTTTCTTGACGTCGGAGGACTGATTCAAATCGGTCTTGCTGTACGCCTTCTCCGAAGTTGCCAAAAGAGTGGTCAGCGTAACGCCATCCTTCTCCTTCGTCAGAATCGGCTGGGCATACGGCATCATGATATAATCATAGCTCTTTCCGTAAACACCGTTCGTCAGGCTGTCGGAGGAAACGTTCGGCAGCAGATAGATCGGATTCTGATACATTCTCGCATTATCCTGCTCCACGATCAGACCGTCCCCGATGGAAAGTCCGAACTCGGAAAGCACCTTTGTCAGGTTCGGCATCTTCTCAGAGAAGCAATCGATATAAGAGGTGGAAATCAGAACCTTTCCGCCGTTGTTTAAGTATGCAATCAGCTTATCGGCATCCTCTGCGTTTAAGTCGTTTGTAGGGGAAAGGATCAGGACTCCATTTGCATCGTCCGGAACACTGTCCTCTGTCAAAAGTGTCAGCTCCGCAAGGTCGACATTTTCCTTTTTCACGCCATCCTCAAACGAGCTGTCCAGGCTGGATTCTCCGTGACCGTTTAATTCATAAACAACGGAGGTGGAATCGCTCGTTACATAGGCGATCGCGCTTGTCAGCTGTCCTTCTGCATCGTAGCCGCTGACAGAGCTGGAATAGTTGCTGTAGTCATAGTCATATTCGTAAATATTGTTGTAATTGATTACCTTAAATCGCTGTGCGGATTCCACGATCATGGAGTTTACGGAAATGCTGTCGGTATAATCCTTATAAAAATCAGGGGAAACGACAGGATCCTTGTAAACCAGCTTGATGTGATCGGAAAGCTCTGCATAGCTTTTCAGCGTCTGCTGCAGCGTTTCATCCTGGCTGCTTTCCGAATTGATGACATAAATCGTCACATCCTCAGAAAGGTTTTTGACGAGATTTTTCGTCGTCTGTGTCAGCGTATACAGCTTCTGGCTCGTTACATCAATCTTCGTATAGCGATCCGGCAGGGCGGAAAATCCGAGGTTTAAGAACACCGCAATCGCTACGACAAGGGCGATCATACCGCTGCTGTAAGCGCCGATCTGCAGCGTTTTTACCGAAACCTGATATCTTCTCTTCTGGATCGACTGAACCGTTAAGAATAAAAATACGACGATCAGGGTTACAAAATACAGGACGGATTTCAGATTCAGCGTTCCCTCCACCATAGCGTCCAGACGGTCGGTGAAGTTGTAAGCGTTTAAAATTTTTGTCAGCAGGTTGCCGGTTTGGGAAATCAGTCCGGTAATGGAGGACATCATGTAGCCGACAAATAAAAGGGCAAAGGAAAGCACCGCTGCGATGATCTGACTTTCTGTGATTGAGGAAATAAACAGACCAATCGCAAGGCAGGTCAGACCAAACAGATAATAAGCCAGCAGCGCCGTATAGCTTTCGCCCATCGGAACGGTTCCGTAGCGGCTTAAAATCAGCGGGAACAGCGCCATCACCGCAACCGGAATGGTAAAGACGGTCGCCATCGCAAGGTATTTGCCCACTACGATTCCTCCGATCGAAACCGGAGAAGTCAAAATCAACTGATCCGTTTTCTGCTTACGCTCCTCTGCCAGCATACGCATGGACAGAATCGGTGTCGATAACAGCAGCAAAAACAGGATACTGGAAAAGCTCTGTCCGACATTGCTGTAGCCGGACAGCAGATTGATTGCAAAAAAGTAAAGTCCGGCAAGGCAGATATGTGCTGCGATAAACAGCCAGCCTGTTACCGTCGTAAAGAAAGTTTTTAATTCTCTTTTATAAATCGCTGTCATTGTTTCGTCTCCTCCTCGGGCTTATCGGTCAGCTGCAGGAAGATATCCTCCAGCGATCCCGTCTTTTTCTCCATGCCAAGCAGGGGCATCCGATTCTCTGCCAGCTCATAAAACAGCGGCTCGCGGATATCGCAGTCCGCCTTCTCCGAAACCTGTGCGAGCACGGTTCCGTCTTCTGCTTCTGTCGTCGTAAAGCTTTCTACGCCGTCCAGATTTGACAAAAGCGTCTTTAACTGCGCTGCAGTTCCCTTTACGCAAAGCTCCAGCTCGCCTGCGCCCTTTAGCTTTGCCTGCAGTCCGTCCGGCGTATCGCTTGCAACCAGCTCACCCTTGGAAATAATCAGGATCTGGTCACACACTGCACTGACTTCGGACAGAATATGCGAACTCAAAATAACTGTATGGTCTTTTTTGAGACTGCGGATCAGCTCACGCATCTCGATCATCTGTCTCGGATCCAGACCGACAGTCGGCTCATCCAGAATAATCGTCTCAGGATCGCCGAGCACTGCCTGTGCCAGACCGACTCTTTGTTTATAACCTTTGGAAAGGTTGTTAATCAGACGCTTCCGGACATCCTCCAGCTGTGCGGTTTTGATCGCCTTTTCGATCTGCGCTGCTCTTTCCTTTCCCGGAATGTGCTTTAATTCTGCTGCAAATTTCAGATATTCCTCAACGGTCATCTCACTGTACAGCGGCGGAATTTCCGGCAGATAACCGATATGTTCCTTTGCCTTTTCCGGCTCTTTGACGATGTCAAAGCCGTCCACCTTTACGGTTCCGGCAGTCGGTGCCAGATATCCTGTAATCATATTCATGGTGGTCGATTTTCCGGCTCCGTTTGGTCCTAAGAATCCGTAGATCTGTCCTTCTTCAATCCGGACATTCAGATCCTTGACCGCATAGTGATCGCCATATTTTTTGACCAGATGCGAAATCTCAATCATAGTGAGATCCTCCCTTTCAAATTTTACACTTTCTTAAGTTTATCGGAATTATGTGTTCATTTCAGGAGGATTCTGTGAGAAAAGTGTGTTTAAAAAATGGAAAAAATGTGTTCTGCACGAGGCGTTTTAGCTGCAGCAACACAAAAAACGGCACAATTTAGCTAAAACGCAGCACGATCCTGATGCAGTGCAATCCCAATCCCGCCCAGAGGTCTTTTCTTTCCCATAAAACAAAATTCCCGATAGACA
>OIWP01001199.1_pt1 | contig 33803 bp, 35 predicted proteins | sample 1587661 | NCBI WGS metagenome assembly OIWP01 (sample SAMEA3888899, study PRJEB22519) | human gut metagenome | biome: human gut; feature: human-associated habitat; material: faeces | place: Denmark | collected 2010 | reverse complement strand
AAAGAAAAACGAGACGACCGAAGTCGTCTCGTAAAAGTCTAACTTTGAGGGGTCAGCTCATCTCTCTTGTACTATTTTATTTTCTTTTCAACTTCTCTCGGAAGACGTTCGTACAACAATGTCATACGTTTCAATCTCTTCACTGTCTCTTCATCAAACTGTCCTTTCTCCATTCTCCAGGTCCAGTTTCCGCCAAGTGTAGACGGTACATTGATTCTTGCCTTGCCATCCAGGTTCAATAAATCCTGCATTGGTGTCACGCAAAGATTGGCCTTGCTGCTCATTGCAAGTCGGATGAAATCCCACGCCAGATCATCTTCATCCAGGCGTTGTGCATTCATATACTCTTTTGCAAAATCTCGCGTTGCTTTATCTGTACTGTGATACCATCCTCTTGTTGTATCATTGTCATGCGTACCCGTATATACAACACTGTTTTCCGGATAATTATGCGGGAGATATGCAGAGCCTCCATTTGAATCAAATGCAAACTGTATTACTTTCATTCCCGGGAATCCACTGTCAGACAACATCTGAAGTACACTTTCTGTCAGGAATCCAAGGTCTTCTGCAATAATATTCAATTTGCCAAGTTTTTCTTCAATTGTACGGAACAGATCCATTCCCGGGCCAGGCATCCATGTTCCATCCACTGCTGTCTTATTTCCATAAGGAATGGAATAATATTCATCAAATCCACGGAAATGATCAATTCTTACTACATCATATAATTTGAGACAATGACGGATTCTCTTAATCCACCAGTCGTATTCTGTCTTTTTGTGATATTCCCAATTATACAGCGGATTGCCCCACAACTGTCCTGTTGCAGAAAAATCATCCGGAGGACATCCTGCTACTGCCACCGGATTATTCTCTTCATCAAACTGGAATAACTCCGGAGATGCCCATGTATCTGCACCGTCAAATGCAACATAAATCGGAATATCTCCAACGATCTGAATTCCCTGTTCATTTGCATAAGCGTGAAGCTGTGACCACTGTTTATCGAATTCATACTGCTGGAATTTGTAAAAATCAATCTCTTCTGCAAGTTCTTCTCTCGCATTCTCAAGTGCTGCTTCCTCGCGGTTTTTCAGGGCTTCTTCCCATTCATTCCAGCTGATTCCACCTTTGCTGTCCTTGATTGCCATGTAAAGACTATAATCATCCAGCCAATACGCATTTTCTTTGATAAAGTTATCATATGCTTCATCTTTTTCGAAACGCTCAAATGCCTTTTTCAGCACTTTAAATCTTGAATTGTAGATTTTCTCGTAATCAATACTGTCTGCCTGCTCTCCAAAATCATACACTTTACATTCTTTTTTTGTCAGAAGTCCTTCTTTGATCAGTGTCTTCAGATCAATAAAATATGGATTTCCAGCATATGTGGAGAAAGACTGGTACGGGGAATCCCCGTATCCAGTCGGTCCAAGCGGCAGAATCTGCCAGTAACTCTGTCCAGCCTCTTTTAACTGATCAATAAATTTATACGCCTCTTTTGAGAAACAGCCAATTCCGTATTTTGATGGCAATGAAAATACCGGTAATAATACTCCGCTCGCTCTTTTCACGTTCTTCTCCTCCTCTTACAGATGCCAGATATCTCTGTTGTACTCTTCGATTGTTCTGTCAGATGAGAAATACCCTGCTTTCGCAATATTTACAAGTGCTTTCTTAGCCCATGTTTTCTGATCTGCATAAGCTCTCAATGCTTCTTCTTTCTTTTCTTTATAGCTGTCGAAGTCAAGGAGGGTCATGAACCAGTCTTTACTGATAATCTCATGCTGCAGTCTCTCAAGATTCTCTTTCTCTCCAACTTTCAGAACTTCCTCGCTTGTAATAAAGTCAACTGCTGCCTTGATCGCAGGATTCTTCTCATAGAAATCTCTTGCGACATAATCAGCCTTTGCATAATGCTCGATTACTTCATCACTGGATGCACCGAATACAAAAATGTTATCGTTTCCAACGAGTTCATGAATCTCAACATTTGCTCCATCCTCTGTTCCGAGTGTTACAGCTCCGTTCAGCATGAATTTCATATTACCTGTTCCACTGGCTTCTTTAGATGCAAGTGAAATCTGCTCAGAAATATCACAAGCCGGAATTAATTTTTCAGCCTTTGTTACGTTATAATTCTCAACCATAACAACCTTTAGGTATGGACTTACCTCTGGATCATTGTTGATGATCTCCTGCAGACAAAGAATCAAATGAATGATATCTTTTGCGATCACATAAGCCGGTGCTGCCTTTGCTCCAAAGATAGCTGTCACCGGTGCAGCCGGAATCTTTCCTGCTTTGATCTCAAGATATTTATCAATGATATATAATGCATTCAGCTGCTGACGTTTGTACTCATGCAGACGTTTGATCTGAATATCAAAGATTGTATCAGGGCTTACTTTTACTCCCTGTGTCTCTTCCAGATATTTGCAGAGTGCTTCTTTATTTGCATGTTTAATCTCTACTAATCTGTCAAGAACCTTCTCATCATCCTTAAATGCAAGAAGTTTCTCAAGTTCAGCTGCATCTTTCTTGTATCCCTCTCCAATCAGTTCATCAAGAAGCTCTGTGAGAGCCGGATTACAATGCAGTAACCAGCGACGGAATGTAATACCATTTGTCTTATTGTTAAACTTCTCCGGATAAATCTTGTAGAAATTATTCAGTTCTGTCTCTTTCAGAATCTCTGTATGAAGAGAAGCAACACCGTTTACACTGAATCCGTAATGGATATCAATGTGTGCCATATGAACTGTATCATTTCTGTCAATAATAGAAACGCTTTCATCTTCATATTTTCTTCTTACTTTATCATCCAACACTTCGATGATCGGCATCAGCTGCGGAACTACCTTCTTCAGGTAATATACTGGCCATTTTTCCAGTGCCTCTGCAAGGATTGTATGGTTTGTGTATGCACATGTCTTAGAAACAACTTCGATCGCCTCATCCATGTCTAATCCTCTCTCTACAAGAAGACGGATCAGTTCCGGAATTACCATTGTCGGGTGAGTATCATTGATCTGGATCACTGCATAATCAGCAAGATCATGAAGGTTGCATCCCTTTGCTGTACATTCATCAAGAATCAGCTGTGCTCCTGCACTTACCATGAAATACTGCTGATAGATTCGAAGCAGTCTTCCGTTCTCATCACTGTCATCCGGATATAAGAAAAGTGTCAGGTTCTTCTCGATGTCTTCTTTATTAAAAGCAATTCCATCCTCTACGATTGTCTCATCTACAGAGTCAATATCAAAGAGATGTAATTTATTTGTCTTATTGTTATATCCTGTTACTTCAATATCATACATTCTCGCATTTACATTAAGTCCTTTGAAAGATACCGGATAAACAACATCTGTCTTTTTCAGCCAGGATTTTTCTTCAATCCATGGATTCGGAGTTTCTCTCTGAAGGTTATTTTTAAACTCCTGTTTGAAAAGTCCAAGATGATAGTTCAGTCCGACACCATCTCCTGCAAGTCCAAGTGTTGCGATTGAATCAAGGAAACATGCTGCCAGTCGTCCAAGTCCACCATTACCAAGTGACGGCTCTGGCTCTACTTCTTCGATTTCTGCAATATTCTTACCGTTCTGTGCAAGTACATCTTTTACTTCATTAAAAATACCAAGGTTGATCATGTTGTTAGAAAGCAGTTTTCCGATCAAGAACTCTGCGGAAATATAGTAAAGTTTTTTCTTACTATCTGTACGTTCCTTTTCTCCTGCCATTTCCTGCACCATACTAAGAAGTGCTCCGTAGATTTCTTCATTGGAAGCCTGTGCAATCTCTTTACCAAGTTTCTGCTGTAATGTTTCCTGAATGTTCATTTGAATAATCTCCCTTCAAATCTGATTCTGTTTTTATGTTACATACTTTGTTTCTTTGTTTTTAACTTATGATTGTATTTTAATACGATTATCTTCAAATATCTTGCAATATACTTGCACTTTATTGTACAATACTATCATTCTTATAATTCAATCTAGTTTGACCAGCAGGTGTGTCAGATATCATTTTATTGAAAGGATCTCATTTTTATATGAACATTAACGAATATCAGAATTATCATGAAACAAAAGCGCATACATCCGCAGAATTTCCTTATAATACTTATCTCTGCTCGATCCCTCTCGATTTCCCTGGAGTACCACTGCACTGGCACGATGAGTTGGAACTTGTTGTCATCAAAAGAGGGCAGGGTTTTGTTTCTGTGGACTTTGATAAGCGTCTGGTTCACAGTGGAGATATTATTATTATTCCCCCTAGATGTCTCCATGCCATCGAACAGGATGATACTTTTAAAATGGAATATGAAAATATTATTTTCAAACCAGATTTACTTTCTTCCGGAGCAAACGATCTGTGCATGATTCAATACATCGTTCCGCTTCTTGACGGTTCTCTTCCCATTGAATATTTTCTCACTCCGGCTCTCGGATCTTTTGAAGCCTTAAGCAATTGTATCCGACAGATTGACCTTGTCTGTGCTGATCAGACACCTGGATGGCAGCTTGCTGTGAAAAGTTCTCTGTTTAACTTTTTCTTTCTTCTGATCTCTGAACGTCAGAAAAAAACAGTCTCCACTTCCTCCAATTCCAAATCTTTGGAGAAAATGAAAACTGTTTTAAAATACGTAGAAAATCATTATACAGAAAAACTAACGATTGATGACATGGCTGAACTTACTTATTATAGTAAATCCCATTTCATGAAGTTCTTCAAAGCCCACATGGGAATCGGATTCACTGAATACTTAAATGATTACCGGCTTACAATGGCTGCCAGACTTCTCAAATCATCCGATGACTCTATTCTGATGATTGCTGATGCCAGTGGTTTTGACAACCTGTCCTACTTTAACCGCATTTTCAAAAGAAAATATGGTATTTCACCTGGGGCTTACAGGAAAGCATAGTAACTATCTAGAAACAATTATGAGTGATAATACAGTTCGATTGGATCAATCGGATCAAATGGATGTTCTTCTTCCATTTTTTTATTCCGCCCACGACGTTTCATTAGCTCACCACTCTTGTTGTATACCCAGAAGGAATATACAAGGAGCTTATTTACCTTCCCGATCTTCTCTTTTGTCGTCTTATTATAATAGACACCACCTGTCTTGAATGCAGTCTTCTTATGGATCAAAGAGATCAGCTCAGTCTCTGTTTTAACCGGTTCCGGCAAAATTGTGTATGCCCGTCCGACACAGTCTGTCTTGTGGGAATCACTTCCACCTGTCATCACCTTACCGTATTTCTCTGCCAGTTTTAAGGCACCAGCATTAGAATCCTTCGGTTCACAACAATTGAATGTCTCAATAAAATCGAATCGTTTAACAATCTCAGGTGAGAGGTAGTATCTTCTCGCATGAGTGAAGCTCATGTACTTTTCTCCGCATGGATGTGCCGGTCCCAAAACTCCACCATTGCGGTGAACCAAATCGATCAGAAGTGCAAGCGGCATTCCACGCATCTCAAGTAGACGCATTTTTACACCCTCCGGCATAATTACAAGAATATGCCCTGCATCTCTCGTATCATATTCAATTCCTTTGAGTACCACAAAATCGGTATGTTTCTTTCCTTTTAAATTCTTCTTCCAGTAGCGGTAGCCATTATATGTGTCGTGATCCGTGATCACCATTCCCTGAAATCCGTGTTCCTTGAGTATCGTGATATATTCCTCAATCCCTACCCTGCTGTCTATGGACCCCTCTTTCACGTGACAGTGCATGTCTATCTTCATATTTGAGTCCTCCTTTTCCGCAGTCCTGATTTTATCAAAAAGTACTATGTGAAATAACTTTATTTTCGTTCTTTAAAAAGACTGCTTATTGATAAATTCATTATACCTCGTTTATATAGGAGTGACAAGCAGCTCTTTAATTACGGAAGTTGAAGAGTTACTGTTCAATATCTGATCCGTCACTTTCATTGCAGATTCCACACCGAATCGAAGTAAATAATAATCCTCAACACTTTTCAAATCTTCCCATGCAGTCGGAAGAATTTCAACTTTATCTTGTTCCTGCACGTTCTCTCAATCCCTTTCTTGCTTCGGAGATACTTCTTGTCTTTGCTCCGTTTAACCTTCCTTTCTTCTGCCTGCATGATTTTCGCACAAAGTTCCAATGCCTGTTCCCTTTTCTCAAAGGCATCAATATTCATAAACACTCCGTCACCCTCGCCATTTTTTGTTATATAAATCGGTTCACTCGTTGACCTTGCAAGATTGGAAATAGTAGAATAATCGTTTCGTAATGTTGCTGAAGCCTTGATAATATTTGTTTTCCGAATACACTTTGTTCAGTATGTTAATAAGAGCAAGATCAGGCACCACATACGGTAACTGTTCTTGCTCTTATGTTACATACTTTCAAAGGGATGAGGTAAAGCGGGCCGATGCCCGTGGTAATAATAGAACTGGCATTGCGACCATTCAATTAAATTTTAGATCCCAATTGAAAGAATCCTAGTTCAACAAATCTTACTGCACCTTCGCAATATCGATCAGTGACAGTTTCTTAATATCTGTATTCTCAAGACTTGTGATCAATGCATATGCTGTGTCAATTGCAGTTAGTACATTCACACCTGTCTCGATTGCATTTCTACGGATTACAAATCCATCTCTTGAATGCTCTGCACCCTGTGCCGGGATATCGATAACAAGATCGATCTTATGTCCGAGGATCAGGTCAAGAAGGTTCGGTGATTCCTGCTCGATCTTACGAACCGGAGTAGCCTTTACTCCCGCCTCATTCAGCGCACGTGCTGTTCCGCTTGTAGCAAAGATATGGTATCCGATCTTCTCAAATCTTCTTCCGATCTCTACTGCATCTGCATGGTCTTCATCGCGGACTGTCATGATCATGTTTTTATGCTTCGGAAGCTTGATTCCAGCTCCGATAAATGCTTTGTAAAGTGCTTCATCAAATGTCTTTGCAATTCCAAGACACTCTCCTGTAGACTTCATCTCAGGTCCAAGGCTGATATCAGCTCCGCGGATCTTCTCAAATGAGAATACCGGCATCTTAACCGCTACATAATCAGCTTCCGGCTGAAGTCCCGGTGTGTATCCAAGATCTTTGATCTTCTTTCCTGTGATAACCTGTGTTGCCAAAGGAACAATCGGGATACCTGTCACCTTACTGATATATGGTACTGTACGGCTGGAACGTGGGTTTACCTCGATAACATATACATCATCTTCGCCACACACGATAAACTGGATGTTAATCATACCGATAACATGAAGTGATTTTGCAAGTCTTCTTGTGTACTCAGCAATCTTTGCTTTCGCTCCTTCTGTCAGGCTCTGTGCCGGATATACAGAAATACTGTCTCCGGAGTGGATTCCTGCACGCTCGATATGTTCCATGATACCCGGGATCAGGATATCTGTTCCGTCGCATACTGCATCGACCTCAATCTCTTTTCCCTGAAGGTATTTATCTACAAGGATTGGGTGATCCTGTGCGATTCTGTTAATGATTCCGATGAATTCATCAATATCATTGTCGTTGATCGCAATCTGCATTCCCTGTCCACCCAGAACGTAGGAAGGACGAACCAATACAGGATATCCAAGTCTGTTGGCAACTTCTTTCGCTTCTTCTGCTGTGAATACTGTTCCACCTGTCGGACGTGGAATCTCGCACTCTTCAAGAATCTCATCAAAGAGCTCACGGTCTTCGGCTTTATCTACATTTTCTGCAGATGTTCCAAGGATTGGTACTCCCATCTTCATAAGTGCTTCTGTCAGCTTGATTGCTGTCTGTCCACCAAACTGTACAACTGCTCCGTCCGGTTTCTCAATATCAACGATACTCTCTACATCTTCCGGTGTCAATGGCTCGAAGTACAGCTTATCAGCAATGTCAAAGTCAGTACTTACTGTCTCCGGGTTATTATTTACAATGATTGTCTCATATCCGTCTTTTGCAAATGCCCATGTACAATGTACAGAACAGAAGTCGAACTCGATACCCTGACCGATACGGATCGGACCGGATCCAAGAACAAGTACTTTCTTCTTATCTTTTGTCTGTTCAACTTCATTCTCGCTTCCATATACAGAGTAGTAATATGGTGTCTCTGCGGCAAACTCTGCTGCACAAGTATCTACGATCTTATATGCTGCAACGATACCGTTTGCATGACGCATATCGTGAATTTCCTGCTCTGTCTTACCTGTCAGCTGTGCGATTACATTATCCGGGAACTCGATACGTTTTGCTTCTGCAAGAAGCTCCGGTGTAAGTTCCTGTGTCTTCAGAGCTGTCTCCATCTCTGTGATGATCGCAAATTTATCGATAAACCACTCATCAACTTTTGTAATCTCGTGGATCAGATCGTAAGAGATTCCTCTTCTGCATGCTTCTGCAATTCTCCACATACGCATGTCATCTACTTTCTTCAGCTGATCGATCAGTTCATCATCTGTCAGATCTGTGAAGTCATAAGACATCAGACTGTCTACATGCTGCTCCAGAGAACGGATTGCTTTCATAAGAGCTCCCTCGAAGTTATTACAGATGCTCATAACTTCTCCGGTTGCTTTCATCTGTGTTGTCAGTGTTCTCTTCGCACTGATAAATTTATCAAATGGAAGTCTCGGGATCTTAACTACTACATAGTCAAGCATTGGCTCAAAACTTGCATAGGTCTTCTGTGTGATTGCATTCTTGATCTCATCCAGATTGTATCCAAGTGCGATCTTCGCTGCAACCTTCGCAATCGGGTATCCTGTTGCTTTGGAAGCAAGTGCAGAAGAACGGCTTACACGAGGGTTTACCTCGATTACACAATACTCGAATGTCTCCGGGTGTAATGCATACTGTACGTTACATCCACCTGTGATGTTCAGTTCACTGATAATGTTCAGTGCGGAAGTACGAAGCATCTGATATTCTTTATCGCCCAATGTCTGAGATGGTGCGACTACGATACTGTCTCCTGTATGAACTCCAACCGGGTCAATATTTTCCATATTACATACTGTAATACAGTTTCCTGCTCCGTCACGCATTACCTCGTACTCGATCTCTTTCCATCCTGCGATACAGCGTTCAACAAGAACCTGACCAACACGGGAAAGACGAAGACCATTCTCAAGGATCTCTACTAACTGCTGAGAATCATGCGCGATACCACCACCGCTTCCTCCCAGTGTATAAGCAGGACGAAGAACAACCGGATAGCCGATCTTATTTGCAAATGCAAGTCCGTCTTCTACATTTTCTACAACGAGAGAAGCTGCAACCGGCTCACCGATCTTCTCCATTGTTGCCTTGAATTCCAGACGGTCCTCTGCCTTCTTAATTGTCTCAGATGTTGTTCCGATCAGGCGTACATTATTCTCTTTTAAGAATCCAGCCTCTTCGAGTTCCATTGCAAGGTTCAGTCCAGCCTGTCCTCCAAGTGTTGGAAGTACACTGTCTGGTTTCTCCTTTTTGATCAGCTGCTCAACAACCTCAATTGTCAGTGGCTCGATATAAACACGATCTGCGATATCTTTATCTGTCATGATTGTCGCAGGGTTTGAGTTGAGAAGTACAACCTCAATCCCTTCTTCTTTCAGTGAACGGCAGGCCTGAGTTCCAGCATAATCGAACTCCGCAGCCTGTCCGATGACGATCGGACCAGAACCGATAACTAATACTTTTTTGATACTATTATCTCTTGGCATTATTTCTCTCCTCCCATCATCTCAAGAAAACGATCGAACAGGTATCCTGAATCCTGTGGTCCCGGGCATGCTTCCGGATGGAACTGAACTGTAAAAATGTTCTTTCCAACATATGCAAGTCCTTCGTTTGTTCCGTCATTTACATTCTTAAATGCAGGAACTGCAACGTTTGGATCAATCTTGTCTTCATCAACAACATAGCCGTGATTCTGTGAAGAAATGTAGACTCTGCCTGTCTGAAGATCTTTCACCGGATGATTTCCACCACGGTGTCCGTATTTTAACTTGTAAGTTGTACCACCTGTTGCAAGTGCCATCAACTGATGTCCAAGGCAAATGGCAAATATTGGGATATCTGTTTCATAAAGCTTTTTGATTTCTTTGATAATTGATGTACATTCTGCCGGATCTCCAGGTCCATTGGAAAGCATAATGCCATCTGGATTAGATGCGATGATCTCATCCGCTGTTGTATCGGCCGGATAAACGGTCACTTCGCAGCCGCGATCATTTAAAGATTTTGCGATGTTTTTCTTAGCTCCGAGATCAAGAAGTGCAACCTTCTTGCCTTTTCCTTCTAAAACGTATTTCTCCTCACATGTAACTTTGGAGACAACACCTTCTACCTTATAATTCTTCAACTTGGAGATTACTTCATCAAGATCGTAATTCTCGTTTGTTGTGATCATACCATTCATGGTACCTTTTTCTCTTAAAATCTTTGTAAGAGCACGAGTATCAACTCCCGCAATACCCGGAATATCATATTTCTTGAGGAAATCCTGAATTGTACCTTCACATCTGAAGTTACTTGGCATTCTGGATAACTCCCTCACAATATATCCATCTGGCCATGCCTTTAATGACTCCATATCCGGTGTAATTCCATAATTACCAATCAGCGGATATGTCATAACCACTGCCTGTCCCGCATAAGAAGGGTCCGTCAGTACCTCAAGATATCCTGTCATTGAAGTATTAAACACGATCTCACTGATCATATCTCTCGTCGAACCAATGCTTGTTCCTGTAAACACAGTACCGTCTTCCAAAATAAGAAACGCTTTCATCTGTTCACCCTTTCCCTTCGTAAAAATATTTTTTCTCAAAAGGAAGGCGCTCATGGAGTCTTTATTCCAGAGCGCCCTCTTTCTCAAATTGTAAAGATTATACTACAGCACGAGAGACATTTCAACATCATTTTTGATGAATAACTTAGTACTTTTATTAATATATATTGGTATTTTTTACTTATAAATGCTATTTTATGCATTTTTATGAATACCAGAAGATCATTATAATCCGCTTTCTGTCATCCACGGCATACGTATATTTCACTTCTTCCAATTGTCTGAAGTCAACAAGAAACTGTGCCGCCTGTGGAATCAAATTATCTATAATTTTCTCTTTTGCAACTTCATAAACAGCATTTTCCGAAAAGCGGATAGCAAACATTTCCTGTCCCTGTTCTATCCCTGCTTTCATTTTTTCATAGATTTCATTCTCATCAAATGTTTCATAGTACAGACCGTTGATTCGATAATATTCCAGATCATTGGAATCGCACACCGGATACGGCACAAAATCATTCTGCTGATGATCTGTGAAAATTTCTTCATCTGTACAACATAGATACTCATAATTCACAAGATCATGAGGTAGCGTTTCTCCCGTCTCATTCTCCTGAAAGATCGGATCTCCGAAAGTCACATCCATCTGATAATACTTATCATCACATTTCACTATATTCCATGCATGTGCCCCCTGCTCTTTTACTGTTCCCACAACGTAAATACATTCTATTCCCATCTGTTTCAACAGATATTGCGCTGCCCTGGAATATCCTGCACAGACGGATTTTTTCCCAACCAACGAACTATAAATATTCTGATTATCCAATGCGTTTTGATCATAATCCACAGTATCTACAAGATATTTGAAAATGTACTTGATCTTCTCATATTCTGTCTCACATCCCTGCGCACCTGCAAGTGCCTCTTGTGCCGCATTTTCAATCTGCTCCCGTCTGGATTCTCTCTGTTCCTGTGTGCAGATATAGGACGGATGAAACTCGGTATAGTCTTTGTATACCGTCATTTTTGAGCTGCCGTCACACCAGAACAATTCCGGCCGGTCATACATCAGATATTCGTATATCTTTCCTGCCTCGTCATTCTCGCCCGCATGAAGAAGAATGGTCTCTTCCATGGAACGAACCCCCTGCAGGATCTCACGATAAACCTGTTTTTCCTGCTCCGACAGCTGCTGATAATAAAAACCATCTGCAACATCTTCTTCTGATACATTTAACTCCGGAAATTCTATTTTCTGACCAGAATCAGACAAAAGGACATTTCCAGACTCACGGAATAATCCGGGTACTACTTTTGTCATCTTTAATACACCTGGCGCTCCGATGATCACAAGAAGAAGCACAAGAAACACGAATCCTTTTCTTGTTGTTTTTCTATTTCTTCGTCGTTTTTTCCTTCGTCTTCTGTCTCTTTCCATTAATTTCACTGTCTCCTGTCTGAACTGTTCCTGTACTTTATGAAAGCTCTGCTATTCTTGACACGCCAACATAAATTTCCGATATCTTATACCATGTTTTATAATCTATCTCTCCTGTTACCGGAAGACCGAATATAGATTGAAATTTCCGGACAGCCGCTTCTGTTTCAGGTCCATAGATTCCATCTTCCGTCAATTTGGGAATCTCCGGATATGCCCCCGCAATCACATTCAGTTCTTCCTGTATCTGACGCACTTTGGGGCCTTGTGAACCTTGTTCCAGTGTATATCCCGGCCAGGAGGACGGAACTCCTGAGATTGCTTCTGCCGTATTAATATACATATCGTCACCATAATAATACCTTAGAATTTCAATCGGAGAAAATCCCTGTTCTCCCAGACTTTTCGACCCCCACTGTGTCAGCCTTTTCGTAACAACGTACAATAGGTTTTTCTTCTTATTTATATGTGGTATTATACCATAATATATTGTGAAAGATGATATAATATTCTGCCCCGGAGAGCAAGGCTCCGGGGTATCGAAAAAAAATCCCCTCAGAGTTTAACTCTGAGGGGATCTTATTACACACACTTTTCACTATTGTTTTACTTTATGTTCCTACTCAATCCATGCCTGAAGCTTATCAATGAATCTCTTCTTATCTCCTGCATATCCATCTGCACCATTAGCTGTCAGAGTATCAATCTGCTCGCTGTAGAAGTTTGGATTATTCTTAACAGAAACTCTGTAGTGAACCATCTGGTACTCATATCCTTCCGGTGTAATGTAGTACAGTTCAACTGCGAGAATCTCTGAACCGTCTCCGAGGATTCCATTCTTCTTGTCATTCAAATCATAGCTGTTGCCGAATGTCAAATACGGAAGCCATCTATTAACCTGCGTATAGACACGTGCACGGATACTTCCCTTGCTGACCTTGATAGCAAGCCACTTGATTGGAACATCATCTCCTTTTCCAGCCCAGTCGATTTTATTCACTACTGGTGGCCACCATCTGTCTGTGAAAGCCTGATATGTAATATCGACCTGTCCTAAGTCTTTCTTTTCTACCGGCTTAGATGGTGCTGACGGTGTTACTGGTGTAACACTGCCACCGAACTCCATGTAGCAATAGTTGACATCTACTCTTCCACTGACTCCATCCACCTGTCCATCAGAAGCGTACTGCCAGATAGCATACTGACCATTGTATGTATCTTCCGGAAGATTCTTGTATCTTGCCATCCATTCAACATACTTTCCACGAACACTGCCAAGGTAGTTGTTGAACCAACTCAATGAAGCGTAGATTCCTGGAGTATATCCATTCGCTTTTAGTCCTTCACAGACAATCTCACAGCATTTAGGTGCATATCCCTGTGTACCCGGCTCTTCCACATCAAGGAAGATAGGTAACTGGAATGTATGACCTTTAATCAATCTCAAGATATGGTCAAGTTCGCTCTGCGCCTGTCTGTCACAAGTCGCATAGCTGTACAGATAGACTCCCACTGGAATTCCAAGTCTCTCACATTCAGCAAGGTTACGAATCCACTGTTTGTCATCCTGTGATGCGATATCATCTCCGTAACCACATCTAAGGATAGCTCCGGCACAACCAGATGCTTTTACCTTTTCCCAGTTAATGACTCCGTTGTGGTAAGATACATCAATGATAAGTTTACTCATACCATCCACCTTCCTTCAGTTCTGCTTTCTTCTGTTCGATCTCTGCTACGTGCTCCTCTGCGAATTTCTGCATAGTTTCCAGTGATGTGCCCTCATAGTCTGAGATTTCCTTTGCTGAAAGTCCGTAGGCAAAACTCTTAATAATTTCTTTTACCGTCTGTTCTGTCATGATATTCTCCTTTCTTGCACTGGTTCAATTCTACTTTTTCTTATATGCATTTCTGTTCCACATCTTTGTCACTCTCTCCCAGCCACCAGTACTCACTAAATAGACGATGAATGCAGCAATGAATGATGCGAAAATGTAATACCACTCAATTACTATCTGATAATAAGTGCACAAGACGATTACTGCTACCGGTGTCAGGATCAGTGATGTAATCAGTGCCACAACATTCGTCTGCACTTTTTTCAGTGCCGGCATCTCCTTAATTGCCTGCACGATCACACTGACCAAGAAAGCCAGCACTCCAATTCCTGCCAAAATGTAACTCATATACTGCATTAATGTTTCTACGTTCATAATCATTCTCCCTTCTCCAAATCTTCAATTCTATGATTTGCTACTTTAATCTGTTCTTCCTGGACGGAAAGTCTCTCTTCAATATTGTATGTTCGCTCAACCACATTGTTGTGCTTATCCACTCTTTTCGTGAGTTCGTCTAGCTTATATTCCATCAAGGCTCTAGTCTTTTCCTGCTGCCCGTGATTGTTCAACAGACAGATTACAAGTGTTACGCCTGCTGAGATGCAGGCTGAAATAATTGTTTCCATGCTGTTTTCCTTTCTTTTCTCTGTTTTTGAGTATAAAAATAAGACCTTTCGGTCTTGCTCTGATTTCCATATACGTTCCTTTCTGCACAAAAATACCAGCCACATAACTGCAGCTGGTAAAAATTACTTCAACATTTCGAGTGTTTTGCTCATAATTCTTTTAACATCTACTTGTATCCGTGCTTTTATATCCGCTATTTCTTTCTCAATTTCTTTAATTCCTTCGACATTTTCTTCTTTTATCTTTTTCAATTCTTGTTCAAACATTCTATTTCCAACCATTCTGTTTATATACTCCACAATGGTTTCTACATCTTTTATCGTATCCTTTGCGTTCACTTTTTCATACAATATGTCTGATGTGCAAAAACTATAGTTATACAATTCCACATTGCATTTTAATACTTCACTTCTATTGCGTTTATAGCTTTCTAACAATTTTTCTAGTTCTTCTACATTATAGCAGAACATCATTTTTCTAAAAATTTTTTCCAGTTCATCTAGAGCGTAATCAATAGCACCTATAGTTGCATCTTTTCTCTATCTGCAGCTTTAGGTGCTATTTTTCATTTTATTTTTTCGCACGTATACCTGCTACGCTTTCTGATCAACAACATTAGCATGCATACCTGCTGTATTTTTGCTTTTCTTGTAGCAAGTATAGGTGCTGCACATCCGGATCCGGATTGTCTGCAAGTATGCGTGCCATACTTTTACGCCCCGATGCTCAATTATTGCGGTATATTTTTACTCGATAGTTGCATTTCACAATTTCTTTATTTAATTTTTAGTTCGAGCGCAGCTTCGACTTTTTCGCTTCCTGTTGCAATGTATGCCGTTAATGTTCCTTTATTTCTATCAATGGATATAAACGTGGATTTATATCCATTTGGTTCTGCACCGTCCCAGTCACAAACATAGCTTGTCAATCCATCTTCGATGTAATACAACTCTTCATGTGAATGTCCATGAATGAGACACAGCAAATCGTTTTCGCATTGACCAAAATCATACGGATGAGTAATGTTATCCGTGTCAATATAAATGCCTTTTCTCTTGTTTTTTCGAGCTTTTAACAGCTCGAAAAGTCCTCCAAAGATTGGGGTCTCGTAAGATTCCATTGTCCACGTTTGCTTTGTTCCATCTCTATGAATATTATTATCAGTCAACGGTTGGTGATTTAGGAAAATTATGTCATACCCATCGTTTTTTGAAAGTTCGCTTATAAGCCATTTTGCAACAACTGTCGGTATGCTTACCATAGGCAGACCAGAGTTAGGCGCGTAATAAGGATCGAAAATAATGTATTTTACATCGTGTAGACCATCTTTTACAGAGTAACAGCACCTCTTTGATTTTCCTATGTATTCCGCATTTTGAGATGTAAAAATTCTGCGCAAAAAATATTCCGTTGTTGATGTTCCATACATTTTATCATGGTTTCCACATACTCCAATGTAATTTTTTATATACTTGATATTATTGTATATCATATCAAATTTCCCATCTGCCCAGTACTCAACAACATCATCGCCTAAATTTATATTTACAATTTTCATTCCATCCACATCAATATTATTGACATATCTTTGCGGATGTTGAGGTGACCATCTGTGACTATCAGTGCATACAAAAATTGGAATAATATCAGGGTTTTCTTTATAAGAACTTAACAATTTATTATATGCTTCATTAATAATAACCTCTCTGGTGTATTCCCACCACCTATTTGAACGTGGAACATTAGCACCATAATATGTAAAATTCTTATAGTAAATCGAGTCCTCAAAAATTACTTTTATGTTGTCTATCTGTTCTGTTTTGCAAGATAACCTTAGATGCTTAGCGTTAGTTGGAATATCAAATTCAGTACACCCAGCTTTATACTCTATTCCCTGCAAAAAGTTGTAAGATCCATCATATAAGGCATTGTATTCAGACCCCTCTTGACACTCGATTACGAATTTTTTGTGACCAGTCAAATCTATGTAGTCTGTAGATGCGAAAGTCGGAGAATACCGTTCGCCACCATCAGTGTATATGTATGAGTATGGTATTACATCAAACAGAAAACAACCGCTGTCGGCTATTTTCATTTTTTTGTTGTTGTTATTTACAGCTTGCGTTGAGAGAATAAAAAATTGAAATTTTTTCACTGTTTCTCGCTCGTTTGAAATTTTAAGAAATCTATAACCATCTGGAATGTCAATGTAATTCACCCCACTTTTTAATGTAACATTTTTATACTTGAAATTGTCAGCTGAATACATAGCATTATATACTGAGTCAGTTGGACTCGTAACAATAATTTTGTCACCTGCTGTCACAGATATAGATGCAATATCCCACCCAAGCTCACCTAATATTGTCGTGTCTTGTTTTATGTATTTATCATTTTCAATTTCAGGACTAACTGAGTACACTTTTCGTGTTTCCTCTATATCTTCCTTTAGTGAACCAATCTGTTCCCTCACTGCAGCGCCTGCCGTCTCATATGTCTTCCCATCAGCTCCAACACGAATGTCCTGCAGCTCTGCATCACCGGTTGTGCTACCATCAGGAAGTTTAGTCATCTAATCAATTCTTGCACGTTCAACTGCAATCTCTTTCTTCCTTTCGGCTTTTTCTGTAGCATCTGCTGCAATACGTTCGGATTTTTCTGTATCATCGGCTTCTTTTCTTTCCGCCGTTTCTTTTCCAGTATATGACACTAACTGCTCAACCAGTGACTTCTGCTTTTCTTCCTCTTCATCAGGGAAACCCATTGAATCGGAGCATTTCACTTTTTCTTTGAAGGAAATGAGCGACTTATCCTCATTGATCACACGGATCTGCAGTTCATTCATTCCAACTTCGAAAAAGTTTGCGCTTGGCTGAAAGCTGATAACATTCCCTGACACATCACACAACGTTGAATTCGGCTTTTTCATCCCCATTCGATACGCATAAGCTACTGCTGCAGCTGTGGCCGGAAGGTTATAATCCCGGACTGTAAACTCGAAGGAAATAGCATCCGTCCCCTTTGTAACTTCGATTGGAATCTTGATTGTATTTCTAAGCACGTAGACATCTCTTTTGATCGTATTCATTTCTTCCATCCTTTCCTGTCTCTTCTATTTTTCTGATCTTTTTCCGGCTTATCCAGGTATCCATCGAACGATGCTGAGTCCTTGCACCGGTGCAACTCCACCTCCCGGATACCTCAATACATACTGCCAAGGATAGTTGTAATATCTGTGCACATGGATTTCCTCGCCGGTCTGATCTCCCTTCTGTCCACCTGTGACTCCGCCGTGCTCATTCTGGGATGCTCCCACAAGCTGACCGTTTCCAATTGACATCTCTGTATGGCTTCCCGGTTTGATGAGAACGTCCCCACGGACCAGTCCTGCTCCTGTTTGCAAATTGATCTGCGAGGTCACATCTTCGAACCCAGCATCAACGAAAACATCGTGCATGGATCCGGTTGCTGGTGTATATCCTGGTCTTGTATTGAGTCCTGCATTGGAATACGCCCAACAAATAAGGGACGAACAATCGTAATCCGGTCCGTCCCTATGTGTCTGATCGTAGCCGTGGCTGTCATCGTTTGCAATATTCACTGCCCAACTCACAGCGTTGTCGATGATCTTGCTTCCTTCTGCATACTTTTCCAAGTAGTCATACCACTTTCTTGCGCAGCTCCGTCTTTCGGATTCAACCTCTACACCGGCACGTTCAAAGTTTTTCAGGAATGCGCTGGCTAAGTATTCCGGAGATTCCGAACTACTTTTGAACTGATCCCATGTCATACTGTAAGCACTTGTGGAAATCCACTGGCCGGTTGTTGTCGACAATGTATCAATCCAATAGAGCTGTCCGTTCGGATCCGTGATATCGTACCCGTTTGATTTCGCCCAGTCTGTGTAATTTGTAGCCGGTGTCCACTGAACAAGACCATACCCGCCACTGTAATTGCCGTATTTCAGACTTTGCCACAAGCCCGGATTGATGTTTGACTCTTTCTCCATATTGCCGAGGATACCGCCGATCGCGTTCAGGGTCCAGCCTTTGCCCGAGAAGTACTTCCATACTTCCAGTGCGTTTCCTTGCATCTGAGCCTCTGTCAAATAATTGTTGCTTATCGTCCAAGACATCAGATTTCACCCTCTTCCGTTGTTCCTCCCATAAGAAATCCGTTTTCAAAGTCCATATATGTCCCGTTTGAAAACACAGCTCTTCCCGTCTTTCCTGCCACTCCTCCGGGCCCGATTTTATCAGTATCGAAATATATCGCATCACTAAATATTCTCATCAGCGTATGTGAATCTGTTGCATCTTCAAACGTTCCTCCGTATCGAACCACAATTGCATCTCCTGACCTTTCTATGAATATAGGATTGCTTTTATCTCTCTTGGAAAACATAATTGAACCGGATTTTATTTCTGTTCTTCTATTTAATCCCCCAACATTCTCACATACATAACTTCCAATAGCATAGACTCCATCCTTGTCAAGACGGACGATTTCTTTTCCAGTTGCATCCATCACTCTTGCAATACCGTTTCCGTTGCCCTCGCCTCCAAGCTCCAGTGTTCCGCCCTTGATTCGGTCAGCAAGCATTGTTCCGGCAACGATAAAATCTGCATAGAATCCTTTTCCTGTACCGAAGGTTGACCACTTCCAGCCTTTTCCATCTTCTGTGCGTTCTCCAGCAATTTCAAATCCAAGCGTTCCGAGACACATTGCGCCAAAGGTTGGCGAATCAGGATCTAAATCTTCAAACAGAATCGCTCTGACCTCTTGCTTTTTCGCAATGGATGACTGTGCACGCATCTGTGCCTGTACTCCGTTGATGATTCCTTGTATCTGCTGACCGATGACCGAGCCGTCCTCACGGATTGCCTGTTCAACTCTGTTCATGATGGAAGATACATTGTTTAGGAAATTGTACTGAAAATCTCCCAGTTTTACCGAAGTTACTTTGTTCCGAACTGCGTCCCATGTCAGCTCGATAACTCTTGCATCTGATACGATTCCGAGCTTTGAATGGCTGCAATGCACTGTATCCCCAAGTGAGACCGTCTCAAGCTCTTTCACATCATCATACATTTCTGTATTCTGCAGTAGCTCCATGTTCGCCTCAATCGTGATGCTAGGCTTGTCTACACCAGCATTGAACTGCTCCATGCACTTCTCCTTCAGAGCCTTCTCTAGCTCTTCCTGAGTGTCACAAACAGTAACTCCATTTGTTTCATCGTCCTCTGTCGCATCAGCTCGCATTTTGACATCATCAAATGTGATCACACCATAGTGAGCTGTCGGATACTTATCGATGATCGGAGAATCAACCCACGGCGCTTCGCCTTCGATCATGTATCCGTTGTAAGCCTTCGGAACAATTCTTGTCACAACATCGGTCATGTCGATTGTCTCAGAAAATCCATCCTTAACAATATTCTTGCCGTATACAACGCGAACACCGTAATCAGCACCGACACGCTCGTTCACAATCACTTCGTAGTTGTTGTACAGGATTTCACCACCCCAGCGTTTTACGAATGCATTGTCATCATTTCCATTGATAGCTTCAACCAGATTCTTCGTCTGGTAGTACGCTGTCGAGGTTTTCTTAATGTCTGACTTTGCTATATACACATTGTTCGGAGCTGTCATGATATCCAGTGCCTCTTGACCACTTTTCTCTGTCGGTCGTACATCTACCAAAAAGCAATCCTCTTTTGCATCAAGAAAGATTGGAGTAAGCTCTGCACTCACCCCTGAATCACTCTTCTCTTTGTTTTGAATGCGGAACAACTGTTCTCCATTGAACGATGGCATCTTTACAACCGCATTGTCTGTGATGTACTTCCACCGTCCCTCATCGTCAATCGGATGTTCAATGGTTGCTGTCCATTCTCCGTTTAGGATCACATGAATTTCAGCCTCTTCTGGCATCAGTGTCATGTCTCCATTGTGCTCATAGTCTTTATTCTCTGGACTGTAAATCTGAATCATAAGTACCTCCAATACGGAATGACTTTCAAATCAAATCCGTCTGTTATAGTCACTTTATTATCCCCCTCAACCAGCACAAGATCTTCATAATTTCCAGTAACCGCCGTGTTGTTCAGAGTTCCATCTGATCTATAAGCAAGCTGCCTGTCTGTGTCAATGGTCAGGTTCTGTCCTACATTTGCTGTCATTGTCTTTCCGTTTACGGTCAGCGTGCAGACACCCTCTCCAAGAATCTTGTAAACTGGATGCGACTCTTCTCCTGCGTGATAGCCGATATCTTCCGCTCTCTGCTCATGTAATCCCTCGCAGAGGTATCTCAAGCCATCCTTTGTCAGAAATGTTGCTTTGAAGTTTCCAATTCGTTCGCTCGTATGCTCTGCATCATTCACAGTGACTTTCAAAATCTTGTAGCAGTAACGTGGATCACTTCCAAGTCTCAGGAACTTTCCTCTTGCTGAGAGCCATTTCTTTGCAAGTGCAAGCCGCTCATCCCACTGGTCAGCGTCACCGATAAAGTTAAAATCAACCTTGATTTCGGTCGTCTCATAACCGCCCTCAAGCAAAAACATTGTTCCATCAGTCCCCGGAATTTCAACCGAGGACTCTTTCTTCACAGCTGATGGGATTGCCGGAAGTGTCTTAGCATAGATTCCAAAACTTGAGCCAAGGATTCCATTGTATTCCACGTCCATCATGCTCCCACAGCTCCTTTCTTCCATTTCACACTGGAGGACATCTTCTTGATTACCGCGTCCGCAAGAATCTCTGCAAGCTTCTTATCGCCCAGTGCAATGTTATTTTCAATAACAAATGTCAGCTCTGACAGCGCTTCCGCAATCATCTGTGCAAGCGCAGCATTGTTGGACTGCATCTCATCACGGATGTATGTCTTCAGCAAGTCGATTGGAAGAACTGCCTCTGCTCCTGCTTCTCCACCGCCCATTGCTCTATCTCCGTTCATGCCGAAAATAGTTGGGCTGTTCAGGATACCACCGTTTGCGTACCAGTCCACGGAGAACTTCGGTACCTTCGGGGGAACAAGCGACCATGAGCCACTTGCTTTGAAGTGTGGAAGTTTAATTTTGGGAAGTTTCCATTCGAAATCAAAGAATCCCTTAATTTTGTCGATTACTCCCTTGATGAAGTCACGGATTCCTCCAAAAATAGCATTGACACCGTCACGGAACCACTCGCATTTATTGTAAAGTGTGACAAAAATAGCAATCAACGCAACGACTGCTGCGATAATTAAAACAATTGGATTTGCTGCAAGTATTCCCCACAATGTCTTTGCGCCCGCTCCTATTGTCGATATCGCTCCAGGCACTTTTATGCAAATTCCAATAATCTGTGTACTCAATGTGATGATTTTACTTGCTGAACCAGCTAACGTTCCAAATATCAAGATTAGTGGTCCAATTGCCGCGACTATTAGTGCTATTGTTACAATGGTTTTCTTTGTTCCTTCATCTAGCCCATTAAATTTATCCACTAGCTTTTGCACATGTTCTACAAGATTTTTGATATATGGCATCAGAATTTCTCCGATTGATATTGCCAAACCTTCTAAGGCTGATTTCAGCAATGTTAGCTGTCCTTCCAAATTGTCCAACTGAGTATCTGACATCTGTTGCGCAGCGCCACCACTGTCTGCAATTGCATTCTGTAAATCATCCCAAGCTGTCCCAGTATTATCGAGAAGTGAATTGACTGCTGCAAGATCTGTCTTATTAAAAATTGTGCTGATTATGTTTGATTTTTCTTCCGATGTCATTCCGTTCATGGAATTATTTAAATCTCCAAGAATATCATTCATGCTCCGCATATTTCCTTCGGAATCATATACGGCCACCCCCAACTCTTTCAATTTTCCTGATGCAGCATCTGTTGGATTTTGCAACGAAAGGATAACATTTCGAAGATGTGTACCGCCTTCAGCTCCCTTAATACCATTATTGGCAAGGATACCAAGTGCAGTATTAAGTTCTGCCGTACCGCCCTTGATAGATTTGGCTGTCGCGCCAATGGTAAGGATTCCTTCACCAAGCTGTGCAACTGATGTGTTTGTGGTAGATGCAGTTTTCGACATCTGGTCGACCATCGTGTCTGCTTCACTCACACCCATCCCAAGTGCAGACATTGCATCCGTGACCATATCAGATGCTGAAGCAAGATCTATCCCTCCAGCTGCAGCAAGATTCAGAACCGTTGGGAGAGTGTCTGTCATGTCCTGAGCGTCATATCCAGCTAGTGCCAGATAATTAAGAGCCTCCGCACACTCACTTGCAGAAAAAGCAGTTTTTTCACCCATTGTTTTCGCCAGTTCATTCAACGAATCCATTGTATTAACGGTCTGTCCATTAACCTCTGATGTAGCATCTTTTGTGATACCCATTGTAGCCTGAACTTGAGACATCGCTGTTTCAAAGTCTGCAGCTGTTTTTACTGCTGCCGTTCCAGCTCCGACAATTGGCGCTGTAACACCTTTTGTCATTTTCTTTCCAACATCAGTGGCTTTTTTACCTGTTTTTTCAAGCTTATCTGCATATTCTTTTAGATTCGCAGTTCCTTTTTCAAGTTCTTTGTCAACATCTTTTAATTCTTTGTTGTATTCATTGAGTTTGGCTTGAGCCTTAATAAGTTCAGCTTTTTTCTTTGCAATTGCATTCTCGTTTTTCCCTTCAGATTTTTCGAGCTTGTCAATCTGTGTAGCAAGCTTGTCACTTCGCTCGCCATAATCCGCAACTGCTTTCTGCGCCTTTTCCAATTCCTGATGTTTCTTTTCAATTGCGGTTTCATTCTTATCTTCTTCGCTTTCCAATTTTGAAAGTTCAGCTGATAATTTATCGACTTTGTTTCTGTAGTTTTCAAGTGCTGTCTGTGTTTCATTGAGTTTCTGTTTTTTCTTCTCAATTTTTTCAGAGTTCTTGCCTTCCGCATCCGTCATCTCTTTGAGCTGCTCTCTTAGAACCGACACCTTGTCAGAATAAAGGGCTGTCTGACCTTGTAAATATTTCTGCTTGTCACCCAGTTTCGTTAGAGCTTTTGTGTTTTTATCCCACTGTGACTGTGCAAGCTTAAACTCCGCATAATTCTCTGAAACAGCGGTATTTACATCTTTTAATGCTTTTTGAAAATCTGCTGTTCCATCTGCTTTAAATGTTAAACCGACTCTTTTTAGATCATCTGCCATATATCGCTCTCACCTCCTCAGCTCGTTTATTTTTGAATATCTCATATTGTTCACAAAAAAAGACGGGACATGAATGGAAGAACTCTTCCTCTGTCATTCCCATCTCTCTTGCGTCAACCATATATTCAGCCCAATTTATTTCAAGCTGAATGCTTTCATCTGTGCTTTCGATTCCTCTTTTTTTTTAATTTTGTCAACTTCTTTCTGATAAGCCTCTACAACTTCAAGAAGTTCTGTCGGATCCGGTGGCACAAGCTGAAGCGCTTCATCAAATGTCACTTTTCTCCCATTGCTTCTTACCATTGCATAGATAAGCTTCGCTGCAAAATTCATTTTGTCTCTGTCTGTTGCTTTTCCAATCTTTTCAAGTTTGTCTATTCTCTGTCCGAGCTTTGAACCACCTATCTGATCAAGATAAAAGATTGTTCCAAAATTCATTTTCGCTTCAATGGTTGTCCCGTCTGTAAGCTTTATAATTTTACCTGCATTCATGTGCCACTTATTCCTTTCACGCTCCTACTGCTGTTGTAAGGTCTGCATCCGTCAGAATCGGTTTAGCGAAGAACTTCTCTTCTGTAAGTCCTGCTGGTGCCGTGGACTCTGTGACCTTGCTCACGATATTTCCTGCTGCATCAAACGGATATGCCCTAATCTTGATCGTGTCCGTCTGCTCACTTGCTTTCTCTTCAGATGTTGCAATATCATCGGAGTTCTCAACAAGCTTGCATTTTGGGAACCACTCATAACGAGATTTTCCGTTTTTCAGTTTCACAACCTTGCCATAAGCGAAGAATGGTCTTTCACTGTTTCCTCCTGCAAGGATAAGCCCACTTGTTCCTTTTGTCTCTCCACGCATCCTGGAGATTGTATCGTCCGGGAATGCGATCACAGATACCTCGATATCAATACTGGACATTGGTGAATCAGAATCGTAAATCTTTCCGGATGCATACGCATCACTCGTCTCAGAGTTTTCTGTGACTTTTACACTCTTCACAACCTCTGTCTTCTCAACATCAGCTTCATAAGTACCGTTGTACTCGTTGTCCTCTGTTGCATCAGCAAAACACATGTACTGTGCTCCGACTGTCTGTTTCATGGCCGGCTTTTTTGTATTAATAGGCATTAGTCAACCTCCTAACCGAAGATGCTCTCTGTCATCTTCTTGTAGTATTTTTCCTTGTTTCTTTCAAAGAGTGGCTTCAAGTGTGCCCTTGCTGCCATCTTCCTGGTTCCATGCTCAAGCATTGGACCGTAATACTTGCCCCATCCAACCTTAATTCCGCTATCAGTTCTTTCCAGTGCGAATGTACTCACGATATGCGTGTACCCCGCTTTGGTGATCTGGCTTCGTGGTTTTGGGAGTCTCAGAAGATCATTCACGAACTCCTTTGCCCCCTCTTCCACTGCGTCAAGTGCTTTGTCCGGGCTTACGTTCTCGGAATACTGTTTCAACAACTCCTCGAAGTCTTCAAGCCCTCCATCGTAAAATGTAATCTCGCTGCTCATCCAATCACTCCATCAGTTGTAATTGAGAAGTAAGAATGCCATACACGGTCTTCTGTCACGTATTCGTGAGCAATGGTCGGATGGTAGCCAAGCTCATTCAAACGGTTTTTCAGTGCGATCAGTTTCGGATTGCGTGGCTTTCTAGCGTAAAAACTAATCTGCCATGTAATCTCATTCTCATAATCGTCGCCGGATGCCATTGTGTCTTCCCACATAATCTCCCAGTAATCAATTCTTGGAAAAGCCTTTTCATTTTTGAGACTACTGACTCCCTCATTCACCGGGCAGCCAGTATCGTGCAAGATCTCACTCAGTTCTTTCTGTGTCATCGATTACCTCTCTTTCATATGCCGGTGTCTTCAATGTCAGCTCCGACTCCTTAAATCCATCTTTTGTAGGTGTATGAGCAATATTATAGATTTCATGCTGTTCCCCATCGATAAGACAGATGCATTTACTGTTGATTTTCTTATACTGCGGTATCGCAAGCTTATAAGTAACCTCAACGCTGTCTGCTGACAGTTTGGCTCTTGTCGTGTCATACACTGCAAGTTCACGATACCAAATACGCAACCCGGTATACTTAAGTCTTTCCTCCGGATAGTCTTCTGACTCGTCATTTGTTATCTCATACAGTTCTAAGACTCCGTCTGTATACTCAGGCATTGCCATCTGCATCCACCTCCGTCTCCATCTGCCAGGTCAAGATCATGCTGGAATAATTTTCCATGAACTCACTGACTCTGTGATGATAAGCATAATACATATAATTTTTTAATAGCATTCGATAGGTCAAGTCTTCTGTGATACTGCAGCCGGGATTCAATCTCCCAACTGCGTGTTCACCTTCTTTCGCCAAGTTTGCAAGTTGCTTGTCCTCGTAGTATGGCGGGATCTGGAACTCTTCCCGCATTTCTTCTACAAGACTGGCAAGTTCTTTCTCGTTCATGTCCCGCCTCCTGCTCTAGCTTAGGCCTGTTTCGGCACTGTTACCTGATTTACTGGAAGAACGTACTCTTCAAGCTTTGTAACATCAAAGACAACTGCAACGTTGTCATCAACTGCACGACCGTTTGCGTGGCATTTTGCCACGATAAGATCTGCATCCTCAATCGCTTTTGTCTGATCATACTCATCAACGCGAACTCCTGCTGTTCCCATTGTGTAGTATCCGGCGATTGTAAATGCAGCCTTTCCTTTTGGACAGTTAGCATCAACAATTTTTTCGATGTCAATGAATGACTTGTTGACATATCCGCCTGTCAGAGCCTCTCCGTACATACACGGATCCACATATTCTGCTTCGTCTGACGGATTGCAGATAAGATAGAGCTTATCAACCACACGTTTTCCATCATTAGTAAGAGTCTTTCTAACCTCTGCAAGCCCCTTCGGAGAGAATTTTGTAACCGTAGTGAGAACAGTTTTTGCTTTATTTGTTCCGGCTGACTCTACGGTTCCAATCTGACGAAAGATTCCGATTGGACCTGTCTTTCCATCTCCATCGAGGTATCCTTTTACAAGTCCGTCCTGCATGGCCTCAGACAGAATAGCCATGAAATATCTGTCAACGAATTCCATAGACAGCTCTCTGATTGATTTTGGAATAACAAGGTAAGCTGTGAGCTTGTGAAGGTCAATATTCAGAGCTGTTACCTCTGCTGAAAGTTCACCTTTGATAGCGTCCGTAAGAGGACCCCAAACCGCTGCACCTGAATGAGATGCCACAATCCATTTCTTCACGTTTGCCGGTGCCATATTTACAAGTTTCAGGATTGGCGATGCTTTCTTAACATCATCCAGTGTACGATCAATAATCTCTGTCGGAATGATGTCGATCTGATTTGCTGTGAACGCCTGCTTGATGTCCTTAAAATTCTCGTAGAATTTCTTTTCTTTCTGAGACAGGTTACGGAGTCCAAGCTGTCTCTTGTAATCTGCATCTCTGCTTGCTCTTTCTGCCTCTGCTACTACCTGCTTAATCAGATCGGCGTGCATTGCTTCATCGATCATTTCAATTGACTGCATAATTGCTTCTGCTTTCTGATCTGCCGGTGCATTGTCCAGAAGCTGTTTCACTTTGTCTTTTACTTCCTGGCTTAAATCTTCAATCCTCATTCTTCATTTCCTCCTAACCAAAAAATGCACCCCAACCGGTGCTATCCTTTTCTTCCGTCTTTTCTTTTTTCTTATGAGTCAGCTGATAGAACTCAGCTAACTGCTTCTGATGCTCATTTCTGCTTTTCAGTTCCATCTGAAGTGCCTTGTTTTCTTTGATTACCTCCTGCAGTTTCATATCCGGATCTTCCACCTTCTGCGCAACGCCAATCTCATCGATCAAGCCATACTCCAAAGCCTTCTGTGGAGATAAGGTTGTAGTCTTATGCATCATCTCCCGGAGCTCTTCTTCTGAAACCGTAGCCCGCTGCATGAACAGAGCCACACAACTGTCCATTGCTACATCCAGATTGTCTGCTGCTGCCCTCAGATCTGCTGCATTTCCTGTAACTGTCTCCCACATATCATGAATAATGGCTGTTGTTCCCTGTCCCATGATACGCTTATCACACGCCTGCAAAATTGTAAATGCGATAGAATGACATCCGCCCATTACAATTCCCGTCTTATAGGATCCATGCTGTTGAAGCATGTTGTAAATGGCTGTCCCCTGGTCTACGCTTCCACCATTGCTGTTGAAATAGATCTTGATCTCATCTGTTTCCGGAATGGCATCCAGAAGTTCCTTGAAATGCTTGGCTGATGTCTCAGAGTCATCATACTGCCATGTATCCCAATTGAACGGACCAATTTTTCTAATCTCATCAAAAATGAAAATCTCATGCACGTTATCCGTTTGCTGGAATCTATACACAACTTTTTTCTGTTCCATGTTCTTTTCCTTTCCCTGTTATTACTGTTTAACGGACAGCTCCGAGATAATTGGATCACCTCCTATGAATCAGGTTTCTTGTGCCGCATTGTTGCTTCCCTCCCCTCCGTAATTCTTTGTCAGAGCTCGCTCTGTACTGAATTCTGTATTGAGTAACGGATATCCGACCATCCCTCTGATTTCGTCGAGATGGAATCCAATTCCTCTGAGTTTATCAAGATTTACTGCACTGTCTACAACATCAACATGTTTAAAGCGTGCAAGCCATACCATGACTTTCTCGTTTTTACTGCAGTAATCATCCTCTCCGACAACATAAGCTGTCAAAGTATCATTTATCACTTCTGCTACCGGACTGACAGCATATGTGATAAATTCATTTGTTGCGTCTGATTTTTCTGTGATATTGCCATTAAATACAGCCTCTGGAATGTCGAAAGCATTTGCCACCTCGTTATTGATCTGCAAAGCCATCTTTGCCAGTTCTTCAGCTTTCACTGCTGTATTTATTTGCAGCTGTTCCACGGATGCATTCTCTTGTTCTGTTAAAACTTCAAGGGCATCTGACGTCAGTAGTTTTTTAATTTTTAAAACATACTGGTCTTTTGTCATTACCTTGTCTGTACCATCTGCCTGCTTTTCTCTGAATGATAATGCATTCGTTCCAAGCTTCAGTTTGAATCTTGGTTGGCTGGACAGCTGCATCATTGCATTAATGGAATCCATCGTCTTATCAAATTGCCCTACTACATTCTGCAAATACAGTCGTATCCTTGCATTGTCATATCTTAGATGAATCACTTCATCGGATTGAAATGTGCTGAAAATTGTAAGATTTTCATCTCCGCAGCTTAACATCACATCTTTGTAAACTCGCTTCAGCATCACTTCATTCGTGTGTGACCATGATGTCGCTCTGTAATATTTACCATTTAGCGGAATAATCAGAGCTTCTTGTTCTGTTAGTAGCTGCTTAACCACTTCCGTCCAGAACACTGTTCCGCATTCATGGTCATTTGGCTGTACATTTAGCCTGTATTCTTTCTTATTTTTTTCTTTGCTCTCCGTCTGGATCAGTATGTCAGACTTCGCTATTGCCTTGGCGATCATCATAATTGCTTTCTCAATGGCAAGCTTTGAAAGATTCAGCTTTTCCATGTCAACTGCAATGATTTCTGCCAAAGACTGTATCTCTTTGTTTCTATCTTGGAATAAAAAATCAAACATTTTCTCTTTCTCCTATTAAACATAGATTATCTGAACTTCCAGCTCATCCTTGCAGAACATAGCCACATCAAAAGCCATAAATCCATCGTTCTTTCTTAGCTTTGGCTCAATTTTCCCAAAGTTCTTGTTACCAAATTTATCTTCGCTTACGCTTGTATTGTTTGTATACCAGCGCATAATTGCCGATAAGCCATAATTGATCATTCCCTGACTGAACATAGATTGAATGAACGGAGCAACAATCCCTGTTGCTGATGTTATCTTTCTGATCAGACGAACAATACCATGAGGATTCTTTTTATCCTCTATTGTCAGTCCACGTTCTTCAAATGCTTGCTTAAATAAAGTGTATCGATAGGTATCCATCGCAATTTTCTTTACCTCATAAATCGTCATTTGCTTCATACACCAGTCCGCAATTAAATTTACATCGATTACAGGACCAGGCACGATTTCAAAATCTTCAAATTCCGTTTGTCCTGCGTTTCGCAACGGGAATTTGATCGAATCGAGAAACGGTGAATCTGCACAGATCCATGTATGCTGCCGCCAAATATATTCACCGTCATCCGTCTTTGTCAGAACTCCTGCTGATGCAAAGTCTCTCACATCCGCATAATCAAGGCCAATCACTGCTGCCTGTCCTCTCGTATCCAATGTCTTCCTTGGAATCTTGCGTTCCAATTCTTCCATCGTCTCACCTTCATAACAGGCTCTCAAAACATTCTGCCAGGTTGTGACTGTTTCCTCTTCCTTTCGTGCCGGCCGGTTCATTCTCTTTGTGATAAACTCTGCACGTTTGGAAGGAATCTTCTTCATTTCCAGATAATCATGCATAATCTGATTCGCAAGAATTGGCATATACTCCATTGAAGGATTGGCTTTATGCCATGCCTCTGGAGCATCCACCTCTTTCATATCATCAATCTCACAGATAAACGGGAAATATCCAAGGGGATTCTCCCCTGTCTCTAAAATTTCAGCACACATGGATGAAATTTCATCCAGCGGACCGTCTCTTACATATCCATCTGTTGTGATAATAAACTCTCTTGAATGTTTCACCTTACCGAAGGAAGATTCAAATACATTAATCTGATCATAGTTTTCATAAGCATGAATCTCATTGAGCACCAGGCAACCGGTTCGTTTTCCATCCTTTGTCTTTGCATTGGATGTGTTATATTTCATCTCTGATCCGGTTACAAGATTACTGATCAGCTCCTTCGTCACAGAAAATTTGCCTTTGAACTTCGGATTATCATGCAGCATGTCATAAGCCACTTTGAATGTATCCTTAACCTGATCTTCTGAATTGGCCACAATTTCTATATGATAATTCTTCACCCCATATAACGGAGTCTGAAAGAAATTAACCAGCGGAACTATGAATCCGTCCTTTCCATTTCCTCGTCCTTCCTTGATGAAGAACTTTGAAAAGATTGGAATGTCATCTTTGTACATAAATGCAAACGCATAAATGAATTTCTGGAATGGAAAGAGCTCATAATAATTTGCCTTACAGTACTGCAGGCAGTTCCTGTAGGTTTTTTCATCAAAAAAAACATCGTCCCGCTTCAATGTCGGTTTGACGATGTTTTCTATCAATAACTTTCTTTTTTTATTTATCCACTTGGGATGTGCTTCAGCATATTTGAGATACTCATCAATCTCCTTACAAATAACCATCTGTCGGATTCTCCTGTTCCGGGACTGGTTCTTTCAGCTTTAGATCAGTAAGGATCTTCAGCATCGTGGCTGTGGTCTTCTGCAGATTGACTACAGATTCATTTGCTTTTTCCACTGTCACACCATTTCCGTTGATTGTCTCATAACGGAGTCCTTTACTCCTGATATCAGTAATTAATTTCTTCTTCAGTGACCAATAATATACATAATCATCAATCAGATCCGTATAAAATTCTGCTTTCATTCCACGCCGCTCAAGCTGCTTCACCAGAGATTCTCTTATCTGCTTCTGTGTCATTGTTTTTCTTCTCTGTGTCAATCTTTCCACCTCCTTTTTTCTCAAATCATGCTGTTTTTTATCATTTTTTCACTATTTTTCAGGCTAATTTTGCATGTTTTTCAACCTCTAAAAAAATTTTGCTTCTTATAATAAGTCCTGAAAAATCATACCCCTGCCCTTTTCACGCGAGATTTTAAAATTTCTCCAGAGTCGTGGCTACATCCCCGTTCTTCACTCAGGAAAAATCGCTGAGAATTTACCGGGGGGTCTACCATCTTTCTTTGCTCGCAAGCTTCTTCTTTCTTTGGAATCTTCTTGGAGTCCTTCCATGTCGCAGATTGTGACACTTCACACATAGACTGATCAGGTTGTCATCTTCCAACCCTAGCTCCGGATGCTCTTTTAGTTCAACAATATGATGCACCTCTTCAGCTCTTCTGATCTTTCTGTCTTCTCCTTGCAGGATGCGACCTGCTGCCACTGCATCCTTCAATCTCTTTCTGCAGTCCTGGCACTCATAGTGATCTCTCTCAAGTATCTGCATCCTCTTATGTTTCCATGCCGCTGCATTGTAAAATGCTTTTGCTTCTCTGTCTGTCATTTTCTTTCCCTCACGCACAAAAGACACCCGCTGGCATTCAGGTGTCTTTTCCAAGGAGTATTGTAGAAGTATCTGTCCGTCTTTCGACAATACCATATTAGCATGAGCAAAACTCCAGTGAACTCCACTCTTTAATTAATTTGAATCTTTTTCAGTGCTCTCCCATGTAACTCGTAGATCCAGCTCTCACTGTATTCCATGAGTTGTGCTATCTGCCACCACTCAAATCCTTTGATATACCTGTAGAACATAACATCTCTTTCGTCCTGATCATCTAACTCATTAATTCTGTATTCTATGTCCTTATAGGTCTGTACCTGCTTTACTCCCTCTTGATACAGCTTGTCCTCTCTTTCCTGAAGAGCTGCCGCGTAAGAACTTAGATCGCTTTGATTGGATCCATGTGGCATTCCATCATTATTCGATGAAGGATACATCTTCATGTTCCTGATCTCTTCAATCTCTAATTCGATCCTCTTGATTCTCTTCCCATGTTTTCTGTATGCCCTGAGATAGGTTTTCTTCCTGTCGTTCTCGTTTTTTACATTGTTCTCTTCCAGTCTCTTCTCCATTGGCATCATCTCCTATCTTGTACTTTCTCGCCAAGTATTCTGCTACATCTCCATGCCACAACTGCTGCCCCTGTGCTTCAATCAGCTTTCCTGCCTGGTATGCTGGCCGATGAAACTTCTCGCTTTCCTTCCGGTCAGGCGGATGCTCTGCCATAGCAGCATAATGTTCCTTTTGGTTCTGCTGGATCTCTGCTGGACTCCAGCGTGTGTCTGTACTTTGTTTCACTGTTCATCACTCCAATCAAGAGCCTGTCCGCAAAATTTGCAGTATGGCATTTCCCACGTAGTAAGATTTCTGATTGTCTTCATTTCTCCGAATAGTTTCTTACAGCATGGACACGATGCTTGTCCGTTCCATGTTTCAATCTTCTTTTGTCTCTGCTTCTCTAATGCTTTAACTGCCATTTTCTTTGCTTCGATGTTTTCTTCGCTATTGGATGTATCCAACCCCTTAATGATTCTAATTGCATCTTCAATATTCAACTTTCTTTCTCCCTGCTATGTACTCTAAAGACACATTATATGTATCTGCATATTTGATTGCTTCTCCTAGCGTCAGCCCTTTTCTTCCTGTTTCAAGATCTCGCAGTCTTTCCTCCTTCATGTCTAGCTTGACTGCTGCCTCTTCTCTTGTCAGTCCTCTGATTTTTCTTAGATATTTCAGACGGTTTCCTATTGTTCCTACTGGTCGTAATATGACCATTGTAATCAATCCCTCCCTTCGTGTCCCATGCACAAATGTCACAATCTTCAGGACATACATTTGCTTTTATTGCTCTTTCGCACATCTCCATTCTTGTTCTTATGTCTTCCTCGTAATCCTTTATGATTCCAAGTTTCCTTAGAATCTTATAAAACAGTGACTTTTTTCTCACGTCTCTTTTTTTCTTCCGTCGTTCTTTCCATTTCCGCAGCCACTCAAGCTGCGCTTGATCCTCTTGCTCTTGCCTTGTCATTTTTCACCTCGCTTAACTACCGGAATGTCCGAGAATACCACCGTAGCCCGCTCGTTTTCGGATGCCGCTACAATCACAATCTCTATGTCATCATATCCAAGCATGAATTCCGGAAGAAGGTAAATTCCGTACTGCTCGACAGCTCCGTGATTATTTCTCATGTAGTCAGATACAAATTCTAACTTTTCATCCAACAGATTGT
>OIWP01001196.1_pt1 | contig 33925 bp, 24 predicted proteins | sample 1587661 | NCBI WGS metagenome assembly OIWP01 (sample SAMEA3888899, study PRJEB22519) | human gut metagenome | biome: human gut; feature: human-associated habitat; material: faeces | place: Denmark | collected 2010 | reverse complement strand
TGAAAACCTCTGATTTTGGGTGTGCATTTCGCACCCCTTTGTCCAAATGAGTGAAACCTGATTGTGAATCTTCATATCCAGTCCATAGATCAGATGAAAGCCATTAAACTGGTAAAAAATAAGGTGACAGATATTAACCGTATGAAAATTGAGGAACAGAAGAAGGCAGTACGTGCAGGGTATGACATGGACATCATACCTTCTGACTTAAATACATACGGAGGAGAAGCCAAGAGGCTGTTGGAAGATTTACAGTCCAGAAATGAAAGAATGTTTTTAGTGACAGTTCTTTTCCTGAATACAGCGAAAACAAAGCAGGAATTGGATAATGCGGTATTCCAGACTGCCGGGATTGCACAGAAATATAATTGTTCTTTACGGCGTTTGGATTATCTGCAGGAGCAGGGATTGATGAGCAGTGTTCCGTTGGGAATGAATATGATTCCGATTAAACGGGCATTGACCACCACATCTACTGCTATTTTTGTACCTTTTACCACGCAGGAGTTATTTATGGGAGGAGAATCCCTATATTATGGCTTAAATGCGTTATCCAATAACATGATTATGGTAGACAGAAAGAAACTGAAAAATCCAAATGGTCTGATTCTTGGTACGCCGGGGTGCTTTACTGGGGAAACAAAACTGCTGTTACCAGATGGAAGAAAAGTCAGCTTCTTAGAATTGTTTGCAGAGAAAGAGGAAGTTTTTGTCAATAGTTTTGATTTCCAGAAGCAGGAGCTTGTAAAAGCCAGAGGATATGATGTGCGCTGTACGAAAGAAGTTACGGAATTGGTAGAGGTAGAACTGGAAAATGGAGAAATAGTACGCTGTACTCCGGATCACTGGTTTCTTACGCAGTCCGCAGGATATGTGGAAGCCTGTAACTTGAAAGTAGGGGCAAAGTTTATACCGGAACATGAAGTGAAGGCAGTCCGTTTCCTGAGTTTAGAAGAAGCGGTTCCTGTTTATGATATTTCCGTAGAAGGCTATCAGAATTTTCTTTTATCCTGTGGTGTAGTGGTACATAATTCAGGAAAATCTTTTGCGGCAAAGAGAGAGATTGCCAATGTGTTTTTTGCAACACAGGACGATATTATTATCGGAGATCCGGAAGGAGAATATTATCCGCTGGTACATGCACTGGGGGGACAGGTAATTCATATTTCCCCGACAAGTCACGATTATATCAATCCGATGGACATCAATCTGGATTATTCAGATGATGACAATCCTCTTGGATTTAAGAGTGATTTTATCTTATCTCTTTGTGAGCTGATTATGGGTTCCAGAAATGGAATTGAAGCAGAGGAAAAATCAGTGATAGACCGTTGCCTGCCACTGGTATACCAGAAGTATTTTGAAAATCCAACACCGGAAAATATGCCGGTACTTGGAGATTTATATGACTGCCTGAGAAAACAGGAAGAAGTACAGGCACAGAGGATTGCCACAGCGCTTGAAATTTATGTCAATGGTTCCCTGAATGTATTCAATCATCATACGAACGTGGAACTGAATAATCGCATTGTATGTTTTGATATTAAAGATTTGGGAAAGCAGTTAAAGAAGTTAGGAATGCTGATTGTGCAGGATCAGGTGTGGAATCGTGTGACCGTAAACCGTGTAGCCCATAAGTCTACCCGATACTATATAGATGAGTTCCATTTGCTTTTGAAAGAAGAGCAGACTGCAGCTTATTCCGTAGAAATCTGGAAGCGATTCCGTAAATGGGGAGGTAAACAAAACAGAATACTTAAAATATTGCAAAGGAGTATTGTGTATGCCGTCTTAATTGAAGCCGAAGGAAACAATTAAGAGTATAAGTGGAGAAGAAAACGGGAAGGGGGTTGCAACCCTAATCCGAGTGGAAGTTTCAGAATAATATTTGAAACACACGCAACGCATAGAGCCTGAACCCCAATCTGTGATGTTTGGGAATATAATGGCTCCACGAGGCTCCGCTGTCGTTTCGGCTTGTGTAAAAACACAGGACAAAAAGATATGCTATGCCGGGAATGAAAGGACATTCCGATGAAAATGAGTGAAAACTCCGGAGGGACAGATAAAAAACTGTCTGTTAATCACAAACAGATACCAACAGGAATTACGCAGAACATTAAAGATCTCCTTGCCAGCCGTGAAATTGAGAATATTTTTGAAAACTCTGATTTCATTTATATGCTGAATCAGGCGGCGGGAGATAGACAGATTTTAGCAAAGCAACTGAACATTTCTCCGCATCAGCTTTCCTATGTGACAAATAGCGGGGAAGGAGAAGGATTGATTTTTTATGGAAATGTCATCATTCCTTTTAAAGACCGTTTTAATCATAATCTGCGCTTATATTCGCTTATGACAACCAGACCTTCGGATTTGGAAAAACACGCAGGAAAAGGCGCTTAGGATAAAGCAGAGAAAAAGGAAGTGATACACAATGCAGGAACATAAATATCAGGCAAGAGAAAAGCCAGTCCGGGAGATAGAACGTGAGGAAAAAACAAAGATCAGACAGGAAGGAAAGGGGCTGGCACGGGATAGACCGATTGAAAAGGTACTATTGGAAAAACATATAAAGGATAAAGAAACCGTGCCTGCAGAGAAAGAAAAGCAGGAAGTTTCAGCCGGACAAAGAAAAAAGAAACAAAACACGTTGAGAAACTTTGCAGGTCACAGAGAAGAAGACGCAGATGGAAAGTTTACCAGAGAACCTGTTACCATTTCAGAGCCGGAGAAGAAAGTGGAAGGAGAGAATGGAAAGGAAGAATTATCAGAACATTCTCTCCGCATGGGAAATCTTCGGGGAAAAGCAAAGAACCAATCTTTAGAGAGTGAGAGTTGGCAACGGGATAGCCGTAAGAAAAAGCTGGTACAGGAACATGCCCGTAAGAGAAAAACAGAGGGAGAAAATTCGGTCAATCCAGAAGAGGAAAAGGGAAGGAAACCTCAGGATAACTCTTTAGAACATGTTCGGGAGAAGAAACAAAAGAAGAAGCGATTGCAAGAAGAAACAGCACGTTCCCAAAAGAAACTTTCTTTTTCTGATGAGGGAAATGGCATGATCCGTGGTGCAGGAATGGGAATTGCAAAAAAAGGAATTTCTGTAACAGCCAGTACCATTGAAAACTCTTTGCAAACACAGGAAACAGATGAAAATGCAGCGACAGAGGGGGCAAAGCAATCCGGAATACTAAGTGAAAAAGCCTTACGTTATGCTGTAAAAAAATCAAGACGACAGGCACAGTATCATAAAGGAAGATATAAAGAGGAAGAATCCGTAAAGAATTCTTTGCATTTTGATTCTGTGCAGGGAACTGCAGACAATATAAAAACAGAGAGAGAAGGGAAACAGGCACAGGAGAGAAAACATCTGTTAAACCGTTTCTGGCAAAAACAGCGCTATAAAAAAGCAAGGCAGGCAGCACAGCAGGGAGAAAAGACAACTGCGGAGGCAGCAAAGACAGCGCAGACTTTTTTAGAAAAAGCGAAGAGCATTGTAACTTCCTTTTTTAAGACACATAAGGGATTTTTGGGAATTGTGATTGCGATTCTTCTATTTGTCCTGATGATAGGTGTGGGAATGTCCAGTTGCAGTGCGATCTTTCAAGGGACTGTTTCGACAGTTGTAGGGACAACTTATGCCAGTGATGATGAAGATATTTATGCCGTAGAAGCTGCTTACTCTAAATTAGAAGCAGAGTTAAATCAGCAGATTAACAGTATGGAAGCCCGACATGAGGGCTACGAGGAATACCGCTATCAGGTGGACGAGATTTCACACAATCCGTATCACCTGATTTCTTATTTTACAGCCTTATATGGGGACTTTACTTATGAACAGGTGGCAGGAGAAATAGAAGAAATCTTTCAACAGCAATACCATTTAACGACAGAAGCAACCAAAGAGGTTGTAACAGAAACAAAGAAAGTAAAAGTAGGAGAATCTCTTGGAAAGGTTGTAACCAGTGGATACTGTAACTGTTCTATTTGCTGTGGAAGCTGGTCAGGCGGTCCGACAGCAAGCGGTGTCTATCCAAAAGCAAACCATACCATTGCAGTAGATGCCAACAATCCGTTTGTACCCATTGGAACAAAGGTTGTCATGAATGGTGTGGAGTATACGGTGGAAGATACGGGAGCATTTGCCCGTTACGGAGTTCAGTTTGATGTTTATTATGACAATCATGCGGCGGCTTCCGCACATGGACATCAGACTTGGGAAGCTTTTATTGCGGACAGTAATGGGAAAAATGAAATTGAAGTTACAACAACACAGGAAGTAAACCGTATGGACATTACCCTGACAAATAAAGGCTTGGACGCTGTTCTTCGCAGCCGCATGGACGAAAATGAAGAAAAACGCTATGACATTTATAACACCACTTATGGAAATCGGGACTATCTCTTTGATAAGAATACCATTCCAATGGGTGGAGGAAATGGCGGTTTTGGATATGAAATTCCACCGGAGGCTTTGACGGATGAACGCTTTGCCAATATGATACGGGAAGCAGAAAAATATTTGGGTTATCCCTATGTATGGGGTGGTGCATCTCCAAGCACCAGTTTTGACTGTTCCGGATTTGTATCATGGGTAATCAATAATTGTGGCAATGGCTGGAACGTGGGACGGCAGACTGCAGACGGATTACGTTCCTGTTGTGCTTATGTTCCGCCGGAACAGGCAAAGCCGGGAGATTTAATTTTCTTTCAAGGCACGTATGATACGCCGGGAGCAAGCCATGTGGGGATTTATGTAGGCAATCAAGTGATGATCCACTGTGGTGATCCCATTCAGTATGCAAATATCAGTACCCCATATTGGCAGCAACATTTTATGGCATTTGGCAGACTTCCTTAAAAAAGAGATGGAGGCAGGATATTGAATAAGAAGTTACAAAAAGTGTTAGATGAAATTGAAAAAACAGAAACAAAGATTGCACAATGGCAGGAACATTTGAAAATGCTGCTGGTTCAGAAGAAGCAGTTGGAAGATACAGAAATTTTAAAGAGTATCCGTTCCATGCACCTTGAGAGCCGGGAGCTTTTGCAGGTTTTAGAAAAACTGCAGAAAGGCGAGTTTCAGCTTACCGGGAATCGTTACGAAAATCCACGCAAAAGTGATTTTTCAGAAAAAGAGGAAACGAAGGAGGAAACAAATGGCGAACGTGAAATTTAAAAAATGGCTGGCAGCCTGTATTGTAAGTATGGGAATTGTTTGCAGTACCAGTGCGACAGCATTTGCATATACAGGAGAAGGAACACCGACAGAACAGGGAACGGAAGCTCCTACTCCGATACCGGAGCAGACACTAGCACCACAGGAGGGACAGACGGAAGAAGGAACCCCGTTTTCTGTTTCGGGGAATGGGCAGATTCTGGACGATAAGAACAATGACAGCACAAAGCAGTTTTTGACAGTTCAGACAAAGAACGGGAATACTTTTTTTCTTGTTTTAGACCGATCCAGTTCTACGGAAAATGTATATATGCTTTCTATGGTAGATGAAAATGATCTGGCAGAATTTGTTCCAGAAAAGAAGCCGCAGACAGACCTTCCAATTCTTCCAAAGGCATGGGAGTTACGGATTGCCAAAGATAAAAAAGAGCAGTTTGATGTATTAAAAGAATTATTAAACCGAAAAGATTTGGAATATGTCGTAAATGCCTGTGATGCAGGTCGAGAAGGGGAACTGATCTTTAAAAGAGTGTATGATTTATCGAAAAGTAGCCTTCCGGTGAAAAGATTATGGATCAGTTCTATGGAAGAACAGGCAATTTGTGATGGATTTTCCAATTTGAAAAATGGAAAAGAGTATGAAAGACTGTGCGAAGCTGCTGTTTGCAGAGCAAAAGCGGACTGGCTTGTTGGTATGAATGCCACCAGAGCATTTACAACTACTTATTATAAGAGAATGGTCGTAGGAAGAGTACAGACGCCCACTCTTGCTATGTTAGTGGAACGTCAGAAGAAAGTGGAAAATTTTGAGAAAGAAGCCTATTATCAGGTGGAACTTCCGGTGCTTGATTTTTTTGTTACATCAGAAAAAATGAAAAAAGAAGAAGAGGCAGATACACTGGTAAAAATGTGCGAAGGAAACCCCATTCATATTTTAAAGGTGGAACGCAAACAGAAAAAGACAAATCCACCAAAGCTATATGATCTTACTACGCTGCAAAGAGAAGCAAACCGATTTTTTGGATATACGGCACAGGAAACACTGACAGAGCTGCAGAAATTGTATGAAGAAAAATGGGTAACGTATCCCAGAACAGACAGCCAGTATATTACGGAAGATATGGAACAGTCTGTACTGGAACTTTTGGATATTCTTTCAGATATGCTTCCTTTTTGTAGCAGGGAGCTGGTAGGGAGGAATGTAGGGGCAATCATCAATAACCAGAAGGTTTCCGATCATCATGCACTTCTTCCAACAAAAGAAGCATGGAAACAGGATATAGGGGCTTTATCGAAAAAACAGAAGGATATTTTTTATCTGATTGGACAGAGATTAGCACAGGCAGTTTCAGAAGCGGCAATTTTTGAAGAAACAGAAGTATCGGCAGAATGTGCAGAATACCTTTTTGCAACAAAAGGGAAGAAGGTGGTGGAACCGGGCTTTCAAAAAATTTTGAAAGCGTTTCAGGAAAAGGTGAGAAAAACAGAAGAAGCGGGAGAAAAAGAGGAAAAAGTTTCGATTTCGGAAAATATTTCAGACGGAATGGAAATAGCAGGAAGGACACCGGAAAAGAGAAAGCGTTTTACAGCACCGCCAAAACCGTATTCCGAAGATACGCTGCTTTCTGCAATGGAAACAGCCGGAAATCATTCTTTTGATGTGGAAACCGAGAAGAAGGGATTAGGAACTCCTGCAACAAGAGCGGGGATTATTGAGAAATTGGTGTCTTCCGGATATGCCGTAAGAAAGGGGAAACAGCTTCTTCCTACGAAAGAAGGAATTGCATTGATTTCTGTATTGCCAGAAGAATTAAAATCAGCGGCTTTAACAGCAGAATGGGAGAATGAATTACTTCGTATGGAGAGAGGGGAAGTTACCAGTGAAACATTTATGGAGGACATTACAGAATTTGTCCAGAAATTGATTGCAGGTTGCGGGGAAATCCCAAAAGAGGAACGATACCGTTTTTACGAAAAAGAAAGTATTGGGAAATGTCCGGTATGTGGAAGTCCTGTGTATGAAGGGAAAAAGAATTTTTATTGTTCTTCCCATGATTGCAATTTTGCCCTCTGGAAAGAGAGTCGTTATCTCGTTGGAATGAAAAAGACGTTGGATCAGAAAATGGCAAAGGAACTTTTAGAGCATGGGAAAACCCGTGTGACTGATTTTTATTCCCAGAGGACGGGAAAGAAATTTACAGCAGACTTATTGCTGGAACTGCAAGGGGACAGGGCAAGCTTTAAAATGGAATTTCCAAAAAGAAAATAGAAAGAAGAGGAGGGATTGTTCATGGGAAAACTCTATGAGATTTTGGGGCTTGCCCAATATGAAGCGGAAAAAATCAGCAGTTCTCCAAGAGATTGGCTGCATTATCTGGATACTGCATCACAACTGTACCGTTACTCTTTTTCTGATACACTTTTAATTCATGCACAGCGTCCGGGGGCAACTGCCTGTGCAGAGCTGGAAACATGGAATCATAAAATGAAACGGTGGGTAAACCGGGGAGCAAAAGGGATTGCTTTAATTGATGACAGATACCCGAAAAAAAGGCTACGGTATGTATTTGATGTTTCTGATACACACAAAGTGCAGGGTGGAAAAACACCGTATTTATGGAAGTTGAAGGAACATCAAAAGGAGCCGCTTTTGGATCACTTGTCTGAGGTATATGGTCTGGCAGGAGAAGATACCGTTGCCCTTACGTCGGCACTTTGGAAAATTGCACGAGATATGACAGAGGAAAATCTGGAAGAAGCAATGGAAGGTCTGGAATATGAAGTAGAAGGCACTTTTTTAGAAGATTTGGACGAACAGACCATACAGACAGAGTTTCGGGAGTTGCTGCAAAACAGTATCTTTTATTCTTTGTCACGCCGCTGCGGTCTTGATCCTATGGACGTTTTGGAAGAAGGAGATTTTACTGCAATAACAGATTTTCGTTCGATGTCAGTCCTTCCATTTTTAGGAAATGCAACCAATCAGATTGTAGAGCCGATTCTTCGGGATATTGGGCGGACAGTATGGAGAATGGACTGGGAAGAACAAAAGGAAAAATCTCAAAAAAGGGTTGAAAATTCTTCTCGGACACATTATAATGAATTTAACGCGTTAATGCAAGAAAGTGAAGAAAATGGAGGAAATGAGAATGGAACTGACATACTACCGCAAAGGGGATTACCTGTTTCCGAACCTGACAATAGAAAACGAACCAGTGAACATCGGGAAGTACGGAATGCTTCGGAAGACATTCCTGAAGGAAAACCGGAAGAACTGGTATCAGAGCATGCTTCTGACAGGAAAATTGGAGAAACATCTGATGGAAATCGAGAAAGCAGCACAGGAGAGAATGGAAGTTCTGATGACTGGACTTCTTATTCAATATCCAGCTCCAGACAAGGAGGCAGATCAGATGAAGTGGGTGGCACACATGAACAATCTCCAGCAGATGGCAGAGGAGAGCGTTTTGACGGAATTGGTATACAATTAAGCGAGGAACAAACAGAACAGGATTTCGATGGAGCAGAGGAAGAAATTGCCTCTGCTCTTTCTTTGCCCCAATTACCTCCCGTAGAAAAACAGATTCGTGAAATTGAAGAAAGGCAGGCTGCTCTTTATGCAAAAGAAGTGACAATTCCGGCGGAAATCGTAGATGAAGTATTGCGCTATGGAGGAAATCGAATTGGGAGCCATTTGCGGATCATCTATAATTTTATGATTGAGCAGCCAGAAGAAGCGTATACAGAATTTGTCCAAAAAGAATATGGAAAAGGCGGCATTGGGTTACAGATTTCAGGAAGGGAGTATGCTGTCTGGTATGATGAATTAGGTATGCAGATTGCAGTGGGGCATACGGTACGTGATACCCTATCAAATAAAGTATTTTTATCTTGGGAGGAAGTCAGTGGAAGAATACACCAGTTACTCAGACAGGGGGAGTATGCGCCACAGGTTGTCTTAGATGCTGCAAGAGAAAATGCACTGAAAGAACATGCAGACGTTTTGATTTATATGGAACGGGATATGGCAGATGGGATTGCCGAACTGGTATTTGAAGATACAGAAGTATTCCACAATACGTTCCCAACGGTTACAGAAAAGGTCTGTGCGTTACTGGAACAGCCGGGGTATTTGGCAGATTTGAATGAGCGATTGGAAGCACTGGCAGAGTATTACCAAGAGGATAAAGAGATTATGCGCTTTCATTTTTATCGCCCAGACAAAGTTTTAGAACAGTTTCAGAAATTTGCAAAAGAGGCGGTTCCTTATCAGGCAAGAGAAGAGTTTGCTTGGGAGGAACATCCCATTTTTATCACACAAGATGAGATTGATGCGTTTTTGGTTGGTGGCGGTTCTTATCGTGACGGAAGACTTAGTACCTATGCTTTTTTTATTCAGGATAAAAGCGAACGAGAAAAAGCAGATTTTGTAAAGGAAAGCTATGGAATTGGCGGGAGAAGCCATGCCCTTTCCGGTGCAGATCACTCTCATGCAGATTATGATGGAAAAGGATTAAAGCTGGAAAGAGGTTCTTATAGTCATCCGGAGGCTACGGTATTTTTGAAATGGACACAGGTGGTAAAGCGTATTGAGTTTTTGATTGAGCAGGATTTTTATTTAAAAGCGGCAGACTATACAAGAATGCCCATTTATGAGAGAGAACAACTGGCAAACCGTATTGTTTCCTTTTATTATCGGTTGCCAGAGGAAATTGAACGCCCGTTTCCAGATAGTTTTTTGGGGGAAGAAGCAAGACGGGAGTTACCGCTTCTGTTGGAGCAGGAAGAAACAGCGGAAGAACTGGTCAAAAAAATGGACGAAGCCCTTGCAGCCTTACCTTTAGAATTTGAGAATTACGAAAAACGTGTAGAAACCCTTGCAATTCTTCATCAGTATATAGAAGGGACGTATACGCTGTTTCCAGAGCGACAAAAAGAAATATCTGTTGAGAGTGGAAATCAACAATTATCCCTGTTTGATTTTATGCAGGAAGAGCCATTTGACATGGAAAAATTAGAAGAACCCAATTTCTCACAGCCTAATAACGAAGTTGCCGATACGATAGATGTGATAGGTACAGATGGAGAAATTATAACGGCTGTTCCACAAAAACGAAATCCAACAAAAGAAGATACCATTCCACAGCAGAAAGAATATGCAAAAGAAGGGAATAACTTTCGGATTACAGATGATGCGCTGGGTGCTGGAAGTCCAAAAGAGAAGTTTCGTGGAAATATAGAAGCAATTTCTTTATTAAAAAAACTGGAAGCAGAAAATCGTTTGGCAACACCGGAAGAACAGAAAATTTTATCCAGATATGTTGGCTGGGGTGGGCTTTCAGTGGCATTTGATGACAGAAAAGAAGAGTGGAGTCAGGAATATCAGGAGCTAAAAGGTTTGTTGAGTGAAAGTGAATACAAAGAGGCACGTTCTTCTACGTTAAACGCTTTTTATACACCGCCTACGGTGATCAAAGCCATGTATCAGATTTTAGAAAATATGGGATTATCTACGGGAAATGTACTGGAGCCTTCCTGCGGTGTGGGAAACTTCATGGGACTTATTCCAGAGAATATGCAGGGCATTCAGATGTATGGTGTAGAATTAGATCCGATTTCTGGAAAGATTGCAGGTCAGCTCTATCAAAAGAACCGGATAGAGGTAAAAGGATTTGAAAAAACAGAATATCCGGAAAGTTTTTTTGACTGCGTGATTGGCAATGTGCCATTTGGAAATTATCAGGTATCAGACCGAAAATATGATAAGTATTCTTTGATGATTCATGACTATTTTATTGTGAAGTCCTTAGATTTGATACGTCCCGGAGGTGTAGTAGCGGTGATTACTTCCAGCAGGACGATGGATAAAGAGAGTGAAAAAGTGCGATTGCAGTTTGCAGAGAAAGCAGACTTATTAGGTGCAATCCGTTTGCCGGAAAATGCGTTTCGCAAAAATGCCGGAACAGATGTAGTATCCGATATTTTATTTTTCCAAAAACGGGATCGGGCAGTGCTGCAGAAGCCTTCTTGGGTGGAAGTGGGAGAAACCGAAGATGGATATAAAATCAATTCTTATTTTGTAGAACATCCGGAAATGGTGCTGGGGGACTTTGCGCTTGAGAGCAATCAGTATGGAAGAATGGAAGTTACAGTAAAGCCGAGAAAAGAAACTTCTTTGGAAGAACAGTTAAAAGAGGTTATTCCTTTCATTCAAGGGCAGATTACAGTCAGAGAGTTTGACGAATTGGACTTAAATGAAACAGAAGACTCCATTCTGGCTGATCCGTCTGTGAAGAATTTCAGTTTTGCAAAGGTTGGAGAACAGGTGTATTATCGTGAAAATTCCAGAATGAACCGTATGGATTTACCTGCTGTGACAACAGAACGTGTCATAGGCATGATAGAGATTCGGGATATTACCAGAAAGTTGATTGACAGCCAGATGGAAGATGCCGGTGAGGAGGAAATCAAGAGTCTTCAAAAGGAATTAAATCAAACCTATGATACTTTTACAGAAAAATATGGACTGCTCAACAGCACTGCAAACCGTCGGGCATTTTCACAGGACAGCAGCTATTGTCTGCTTGCTTCTCTGGAATTTTTAGACGAAGAGGGGAAGTTAAAAAGAAAAGCAGATATTTTTCATAAGCGTACAATCCGAAAAGCAGAACCGATAGAGCGTGTGGACACTGCAAGTGAAGCACTTGCTTTGTCTTTGGCAGAACGTGCAAAAATAGATTTGTCCTTTATGACAGAACTGACAGGAAAGCCGGAGGCAGAGATTATTGAAGAATTAACCGGAGTTATTTTCCAAAATCCATTGACGGAAAAGTGGGAAACTTCAGATGAATATTTATCAGGGAATGTCCGGGTAAAGCTGGAAGTAGCAAAACAATTTGCTGAAAATCACGATTGCTATCAGGTAAATGTGCAGGCGCTTGAAAAAGTGCAGCCAAAAGAATTGGAAGCATCAGAAATTGAAATCCGACTTGGTGCAACGTGGGTGGACGCAGAGTATATCACCGAGTTTATGGGAGAACTATTTCAGACACCAGACTATTATCTTGGAAGCCGGATTGAGGTAAAATATGCCCCGGTAAACGGACAGTGGAATATTTCAGGGAAATCGCTGGATACGTATGGGAATACAAGGGTAACTGCTACCTATGGGACAGCCCGTGCAAATGCCTATCGTTTGCTGGAAGATGCGTTAAATCTGCGGGATACAAAGATTTATGATACCATACAGGACGCTGACGGAGAACACAGAGTATTAAATAAGAAAGAAACTATGCTGGCACAGCAAAAGCAGGATATGATTAAAGAAGCTTTTAAGGAATGGATTTTTCGTGATATAGACCGAAGGGAAGCCTTGTGTAAGAAATATAATGAGATTTTTAACAGTGTCCGTCCCAGAGAATATGATGGAAGTCATATTCAATTTGTAGGAATGACACCGGAAATTACCTTGATGCCACATCAGAAAAATGCAGTAGCGCATGTATTGTATGGAGGAAACACATTGCTGGCACACTGTGTAGGGGCTGGAAAGACGTTTCAGATGATCGCAGCGGGAATGGAAAGTAAGCGGCTTGGTCTTTCGCAGAAAAATCTTTATGTTGTGCCGAATCATCTGACCGAACAGTGGGGGAGTGACTTTCTCCGGCTTTATCCGGGAGCCAATGTATTGGTAGCTACCAAGAAGGATTTTGAGCCGGCGAACCGAAAGAAGTTTTGTTCTCGGATTGCCACAGGAGATTACGATGCAATTATCATTGGACACAGCCAGTTTGAGCGTATTCCACTGTCAAAAGAGCGTCAGATGGCAATGATTGAACAGCAGATAGAAGAAATCATGCTGGCAATCAAAGAAGCACAAAGTGATGACAGTCCACGTTACACCATAAAGCAGATGGAAAAAACGAGAAAAGGTCTGGAGAAAAGACTGGAAAAATTAAACGATGATACCAGAAAAGATGATGTGGTGACCTTTGAGCAGTTAGGGGTAGACAGGCTGTTTGTAGACGAGAGCCATTTTTACAAAAATTTGTTTCTTTATACAAAAATGAGGAATATTGCAGGAATTGCACAGACTGACGCACAGAAAAGTTCAGATATGTTTATGAAATGCAGATATATGGACGAACTGACGGGAGGAAAGGGTGTTACTTTTGCCACAGGAACCCCCGTTTCGAATAGTATGACGGAACTATATACCATTATGCGGTATTTACAATATGATACTTTGCAAAAGTTACAGTTGGGACATTTTGACTCTTGGGCGGCAACTTTTGGAGAAACAGTGACAGCAGTAGAATTGTCACCGGAAGGAACGGGCTATCGTGCAAAAACACGGTTTGCCCGCTTTTTTAATCTTCCGGAGTTAATCTCTCTTTTTAAAGAAAGTGCGGATATTCAGACTGCAGATATGCTGCATTTACCTGTGCCGGAAGCAGAGTATATCAATGAAGTGTTAAAGCCAAGTGAAGAACAGCAGGAATTAGTAGCGGCGTTTGGGGAACGTGCGGAAATTGTCAGAGGTGGAGGTGTGGACGCTTCCGTTGATAATATGCTTAAAATCACTAATGATGGACGAAAATGTGCGTTGGATCAGCGTCTTATCAATGACATGCTTCCAGATTATGAAGACAGCAAGATTAACCGTTGTGTGGAAAATACTTTTTCTATTTGGGAAGAAACAAAGGAGCAGCTTTCCACACAGCTTATTTTCTGTGATTTATCAACACCAAAAAGTGACGGCTCTTTTAATGTATATGATGATATTCGGGAAAAACTGGTAACAAAAGGGATACCAAAAGAGGAAATTGTGTTTATTCATGAAGCGGGAACAGAAATAAAAAAAGCAGAACTTTTTGCAAAAGTGCGTTCCGGTCAGGTCAGGGTTTTACTGGGTTCTACCCCGAAATTAGGGGCGGGTACGAACATTCAAGATCGCCTGATTGCCCTTCATCATTTAGATTGCCCTTGGAAGCCCGCAGATTTGGAACAACAGGAGGGAAGAATTTTGCGGCAGGGCAATCAAAATAAAAAAGTTAAGATTTTCCGATATGTGACAGAGAATACCTTTGATGCGTATATGTGGCAGATTTTGGAGAATAAACAGAAATTTATTTCCCAGATTATGACAAGCAAATCCCCTGTTCGTGCCTGTGAAGATGTTGATGACACAGCATTGTCGTATGCAGAAATTAAGGCACTGGCAACAGGAAATCCTTATATCAAAGAAAAAATGGATTTGGATATACAGGTAAGCAAATTGAAATTATTAAAAGCAAACCATACCAGCCAGAAATATAAATTGGAAACGGATATTGCAAAGAATTATCCAATGCAGATTGCAGCACAGAAAGAACGCCTTGCGGGGCTTCGTTCCGATGCAGAAGCCGTCCGTCCTATTTTTGAGAACGAAGATTTTTCCATGATTGTTTCCAATAAAACCTTTACGGATAAAAAAGAAGCAGGAACCGCACTTTTGGCAGCATGTGAAGGATTAAAAGCCATTCATACAGAGGGAAAAATAGGAACGTTTCATGACTTTTCTTTATACGCAAAATTTGATGCGTTTAATCAACGGTACATCATGACCATTAAGAGAAAATGCAGTTATCTGATTGAGATGGGAAAGGATATTCTTGGAAATTTACAGCGTATCAGTAATGCGTTAGGTGGAATTGAGAAGAAAATGGAAGAAACAGAGCAAAAATTGGAAACACTGCAGAAGCAGTTGGAAACAGCACAGGAGGAAGCTGCGAAGCCTTTTCCCAAAGAAAAGGAATTGCAGGAGAAGATGGAAAGGCTTGCAGAACTGAACTCCCTTTTGAATATGGATGAAAAGGAAATGCCGCAAGATCAGGAGAAAGAAGTAGATCAGGTGGCAGATTTGCCGAGAAGGTCAGTCAATTATGCAGGCAGAGTGTCAGAAGGTCGAAAAGGGAAAATAGAAAAATCTTCAGTGCTTGGCAGATTGAAAACCACACAAAGAAATATGGAAAAAGGCTGGAAAAACAGAGATATGCAGAAGAAAAAGCAGGAACAGCAGTTATAAAGAGGAAGTCCCGTCAGGAAACTGGCGGGACATTTTTACGATGGAGGATTTGTCTATGGCAGGAAATAGAGAGCAGCAAATGTATGAAATTACGAAGCAGTTGGAAGAAGGTGTAAAAGCGTTATTTACCTCAGAACGGTATACAGAATATTTAAAAACCATGTCAAAATTTTATAATTACAGCTTTAATAATACGGTTTTGATTGCATTGCAAAGACCAGAAGCAACTTTGGTAGCGGGATATTCTGCATGGCAGAAAAATTTTCATCGTCAGGTGAAAAAGGGAGAGAAGGGAATTCAGATTATTGCTCCTTCACAGAGGAAAGAAAAGGAACTGGTAGAAAAATTTGATCCGGAAACAAATGAGCCGATTTTGGGACCGGACGGGCAGCCAGAAACAGAAGTAGTGGAGCATGTCGTTTCTGATTTTCGGGTAGTCCGTGTATTTGATATATCACAAACGTATGGAGAGCCTTTACCGGAACTTGCAATACCGGATTTAACGGGGCAGGTACAAAATTTCCCCTTGTTTTTACAGGCAGTCAAAGAACTATCCCCTGTTCCTATCCGTTTTGGTGAAACAGAAGGAGAAGCAAAGGGGTATTACAGCAATAAAAAGAAAGAGATTGTTGTGAAAGAAGATATGAGTGAAAGCCAGACGATAAAAACACTCATTCACGAAATTGCCCATGCAAAGCTGCATGACAGGGAAGTATTGGAACAAACAGGAGAGGAAAAAGATCAGAGAACAAAGGAGATAGAGGCAGAAAGCATTGCCTATACGGTGTGTCAATATTTCGGACTGGATACTTCTGACTATTCTTTTCCTTATATTGCGGGGTGGAGTGACAATCTGAAGATGTGGGAATTGAGGACATTCATGGACGCAATACGAAGAACAGCAGGAGAGTTTATCAAGGAACTGGAAGAAAAAATGAAAGAATTGGAAACAGACAGAAGTGAAAGAGATGGTATTAGGAACGAAAAAGAAACAAAAATTGGTATGGATACCAAAGCGGTGGAACTGGAACAGCATGAAGGATTATGGCATACGGTAGAAGAAGTGGAAATTGAGAAGGAACATTTCTATCTCATGGAGCATAACGAATACGGAGCTTCGGTTGCGCCGGTTCTGGTAAATGGAGATGGTAAAGTGGTCGCACAGGATTTGGAAAATGGTCTGGATCAGGAGGCTGTGAAAGCAATCAGAGAGTATCTGGAAGAAAAAGAGATTGCCAAAAAGCAGGAGAAGGTGGAAACTTCAAACGCAAGTTTATTCGAAGAAGCAGAAAGAGAAGCAGCTTATCAGATAGAAACAACGGGACAGTTTTTCTTTATTCAGGAAACAGAGGAAGGGTATGATTATACCTTTTACGATCAAGAGTTTCAAGAATTAGATGGAGGGATATACGATACCTTTGATGTTACACTTCAAGAAGCAGCGAAAACACTGCTATTAGAGGAAGGAGCAGATTTGACAGCATGTAGAAAGATTGATAGTGAAATGCTTCAGGAACAGGTTGAACGGGCAGAATATTTTCCGCAGAAGTCGTATGAGGTATTAAAACCCCTAATGGAGAGTGAAGAAAATAACGTGGCTTTCCGATCCGGATATGGGTATGTGATGTTGCAGAAAATTTCAGAAGGCTATGAATGTATTATCTATGACCAAGCGTTTCGCGAGATTGGTGGACAGTTTTATGAGAATATAACTGCTTCCAAAGAAGAGGTTTTTTCCCGGATATTTCAAGAGGAAGGAATAGGTGAATTGTCTTGTGAGCCATTTTCCTATGAAGAACTTAAAAAATCTGTAATAGAAGGGGAGAAAAAGAGATTCTATGAAGGGAAACTGACACCAACTTCACAGATTGGTATTCGGGAAGAAAAACTGTTGCATGGTGAGAGCCGACAGAACATTGAAGAAACGGTACTTTGTTACGCACAGGCAGAACTGGAAGAGGCTGGATATGAAGAAATCACTTTATTGGCAGCAAGGGTATATGGAAGCCGTACAAGAGAAACTTTGTATAGGGAAGACTCCGATCTTGATGTGGCGCTTTCTTATACCGGGGACATCAGGGAAGATGCCTTTTTTAATCTGCTTCAGGAAAATGGAATGAGGATTGCCGGATTGAAAATTGACATAAATCCTATTTCGTTGGAAAAAACCGGGACAATGCAGAAATACATAAAGCGTGCAGAAGAGTATCTTGACGAAAGAGAAGCAGAAAAGCAGGGAAAGATACCACAGGAAACGCTACAAGAACCCCGAATTTCTTTCTATGCTGCAGAATGTATGGAATTTCCTTCTATGGGGGAATATTATGAAAATCTGACATTGGAAGAAGCCGTAGAAAAATACAAAACGATTCCGGCAGACCGCATTCATGGAATAAAAGGAATTGGATTTTGCCTGAAAGACGGCAGCATTTATGATGGAGAATACGAATTGATGTCTGGAGGGAAAATTTCCAAAGATTTGATTGACTTAGTCCCCCATTATAAAGAAAGTCCGCTAGTACAAAAAGCAATGGGAGATTTAGAAAGAATCTTGGCAAAAAAACAACGAGAAAACACAGTGGAGCAGACAAAAGCAGAGGGAACAATGGGAAGAAAAGTTTCTGTGCTAAAAGCCTTAAAGGAGCGTAAGGAACTGTTAAAGAAACAGGAGAAAAAAGAAGAAACGTCCCATACTCGTAAGAAAGAAGCAGAATTGTAATGAAAAAATGGAAATACAGGAGAAACGGTTATGGCAGGTAATCAATTTGCAGTGTATCAGCTTAGAGAAATTCCCGAAAACCGAAAAAAGCGTTTTCGCTCTTATGCAGAATTACAAAAAGAACATATCCAGATACGCTATACAGATTATAAACAAGTATATAGAAGCTGGATGCGGTATGATGAAACACCGGATAATATCCGAAACCGTTTGGCAAAGCAGTTACCGAAAAATTTTTCTGGACATGCCCTAAGCATTGGGGACGTGCTGATTTTAGATAAGAATGGGGAAGCGGCAGCCTATTATTTGGAAAAAGAGGACTTTACTGTTTTAGATGATTTTATTCGGAATGATTCTTCCAATACGTTGATTTCTCTTGCCACGACTAATTTTCAGCTTGAAGGGAAAGAAGGAAGATGGCTTGCTTTCGATAATCTGGTGGTGGAAGGAAAAGAATTTTTCCTGATGGAGCATACGACATACGGGAAAAATGCTGCTTGGGTAGTGGTAGATGGAACTGGAAAGTTAATCGTGGATCAGGTTACGGCAGGATTTGACGAAACCGTCAAAGAACAGATCGTTTCCTATCTGCACCCGCAAGAAACGCAGGAAAAAAGAGGGAAACCTGTGTTGGAAAACTGGCAGAAATCCTATGAAAATGGAGAATATTTAAGAAGTGCAGAGATTACAGAAGAACAAAATTATAATATGATTGATGGAAGAATGAATAATCTGCCAACAAAGCCCCGTAAGATCGGAACACGAACTTCTGTGTTAGACCGTCTGCATTTAAAACAGGCAGCTTTAAATGCGAAGAACTTGCCACAATCGGTTATGGAGAATGAGATAGAGCGGAAAAGGAAATAAAAAGAAGGGGAAACTTGAATTTGTGTATTCAGGTTTCCCTCGTTCCCTTTATAGTTCTTTTAACATGGAGGCATATTTTGGGCGTTCTGCTTCTGGAATTTTCAGAGCTGCCATAGCCTCTTCGGTAGTCAAGTTTAGTGTTTCCATTAGATTGCGGATACTGTCTAAAGTATTTCGTTCAGTAGTGCTTTCAACAATTCCCTGACTTAAGTTACACATCTTACTGTTCCTCTAACCAAGAGATATATTTTGGGCGCTCTGTTTCCGGGATTTTCAGAGCCGCCATAGCCTGCTCGGCAGTTAAGTTTAAAGTTTCCATTAAATGTTGTATGGCACTTAAAAGAGTACGATCTACAACATCTTGGCTTAAATTACACATCAGCGACACCTCTCTTTCCAAATTCTGCGTCATTTCAATATCAAAATCATCATGGAGAATTCTTTCTTTTTCCTTTGGTGTTGTTTCTGAAGAAAGCAGAACATTTAACAATTTTAAAACTCCGTGATAATTCTCACTATCCGGTTTGCCGAGGCAAATCATAACAGCAGACATCAAATCATAATTTTCCACTTTTTCGGTAACATGTCCCACAAGTGATTTTTCTGCAATGTAATATTGAGTAATAGTATTTTCTCTGGATTTTGGTGGGTTCATACAAATCCAGATGGAGTAGACTTTACGAATCTTATCGTACTGTGCAGATGAAAATACAGTACCATATTGAGCAGAAATCATACGGCTGCAATAGTATATGCTGCGTTTAAGCAATGGATAACCGGGATAAAAATTGTTTTGTGCTTCTACATTGATAATTAAACGGATTAACTCACCGGACTTTGGTGCAGTTGCCGTGAAACGAATATCGTAGGTAATCGTTCCCTCCGTAATGGTTTTATCTTCTGTGCGTTCTCCCTTGATTAAAGAGGGATTGGTCTGATCAGGCTGAACCGGAACTTCTGCGACTTGCGGTTCACCTTCAATATATTTTTCAATGATTTCTGAAATGCTGCATTCTCGATATTCTTCTAAACAATTCTTCATGATCCAAGCAAGAATGATTTTTTCAGAAAGCAGCCGTTTACAAGCAGAGTCATAATCTGAATTGCTTCCTGCAGTACGAATTGTTTGCGATAGCGTTGTTTCCAGTTCCACTAAATCACCACCTTTTCTATCTTGCCTTTAGTATAAAGCAGATAACAAAAGAATACAACAAAAATAGAAAGAAATTTTGGAGCATAAGGGTTAGCGTGGTGGTATATCCTTTTCAGAATTCTTTTCAAAATCAGACTTTCCATGAAGAATCATCTCTACATTTTTACATACAGTCTGCAATTCTTTTTCGTATTGTTTTCTTTTTTGATATTCCTGACGCTGCATATTTTTTATGGAAAGCAGTTTTTCTTTTTCAGATTTTAATAATTTCATAGAAAGTAATGTTTCATTTTCTGAGTGCTGCTTTAAGAAATTCCGGGCAGTTTCATAAAGCGTAATTTCTGACAGATGTTCCTGTCGGAATTGTTTCTTATTTTTTGCGTGTAAAAATTCCCTATAAACAGATTTATTTGCAAGATATTGTCCGGTGTAATGAATTTGTTCATTGATCCTTTTCAATTCCTGTTGTGTGGAACGAAGGTTCTTTCGGCAGTTGGCAGTTTCCGACTGTGATGTGGTCAGTGCGGTCATCAAATCCTCTTCTGTGGAATAGCCACGTTCCTGTACATAAGCAATGGTTTTCGCCATTTGCTGTAAATTGGAAAGCTTTACTTTTCTGGCATAAACCAGATTGTTCTGTGCTTTGACACGGTGCTGCAGATCTATGACAAGCCGCAGGTCTGATTTTATAAAACAGAAGTTTGTAGTTTCTTTTTCTTCCGTAACAGTAGAAGCAGAATGAGGAGTGAAAAGTTCTGAGCCTGTGTGAGATTGCATTTGGGTTTCTTTCTTCTTTTCCCAAATGGAAAGCAGATAATCTTCTGTGTAATGGGAACCTAGTGCTCTTTCGGTAATGAACTTGCTTCGTTCCGGGTGCAGATAGCTGAAACGTCCTCTGCTTACTTTTAAAGTAATCTGATAGTTTTTCAAAAGCGTCGCTCGAAATTCTTCGATATTGCAGGAAGAAGCAGCAGCGTATTCAATAGCGGTTCTCAGATATTCCTTTTGCGTTTGAAAAACAGTTTTGCGTGGGGCAATTCCTTTGGATAACATTTCTTTATTCAGAGCGTCCAGTTTTTTCTGTCCGGTGTGCTTTGCACGATACTCTCTGTCTGTGATTTTTTTCTCTGCCGGAGAAAGTAAATCCACCTGATGTAAATGTTCTCTATGGCAAATATCCATAAGTGAGCGTTTTAAATAAATAAGATAAGTCGGTGTTAGATGATGCTTGTATCCGGCACGGGCATCGCAGGGACGTTCCATAAATGTCTGGCGCTCTACATCATATTTTCTTAGGCTGTTGATTACAATATGTACATGAATGTTTCCACTTTCATTATTTCCGTCTGTATGGGTACATACAAGAGCCTGATGTCCCGGAAAATTTTTTTGAGCATACTCTAATCCGAGTTGTTGTGCCTTTTCTCCGGTTAATCCATGATCTTCGGTATCTTTCGGATCAAAGCTTAGAATATAGTGATGAGATTTGATTTCATTAAAATTTTGGTTTTTATGATATTGTGCGTTTAACTCTTTACATTCCAAATCAAAAGAGAAGGGATCGCAGTTGATACCGTCAATGTAATATTCCTTTCTTGGAATGAGTTCTCCATTTTCATCAAGGATTGGCTTTTTCGTATGTTCATCATGTTGAAACAGAAGATAACGTTGTGCTTCTCCGTAGTCCATATTTTTAATTGCAATATGCTTAAGAATTGCCATATTCATTACCTCTTGAATGAGTGGGAGCAGATATATTTTGGGCAGAAAAGTTTCCGGCAAGTTTTAAGACTTCGTATTTCATTTCATAGATTTTAGAAAGACTCTGTTGGAGTGATTTTTGTACTTCCTGTGAATGAATACCGCCGCTATTGAAGTACCGGGCAATCTGATTTAGATTACTTCCTATTTTTCCAAACTCGGAAATCAATTTTTTTAATTCCGGCAGATCAGCCACCAGTTCGTATTTTAGAATTGTTCTTTTGTTCATAATTTGTCTACGGGCAAATTCCGCCAAAGGCAGATTTGCGGCTTTTGCCTGAGAAGATATAATTTCGTATTCTGTATCAGTAAGACGCAGCATAATTTGATGTGTATGCCGTAATGCTTTTTCTTTTTTTGGTCTTGCCATAGTATAAAATCTCCTTTTATAAAAATTCTATTTATATATAAGCCGATAGAGGGAACTGTATTGGAAAATATAAAATCACTGTGAAAATAGTTTGAAAACATGATACAATAGAAAAAATAATTATATGGAGGTTGACTATGCCAAGAGGAAGAAAAAAACAGAATGTGCTTACTTTGGAGGAGCAGCTTGTAACAGTAAACGAAAGAATTCAGGAAGTAGAGAATGAATTGAAGCAGCTTCGTTCTCAAAGAAAAGAAATTCAGGCGAAAATTGAGGAGCAGGAAAAGGAAACATTGTTCCGGGCGGTAGTTGCTTCGGGAAGAACCGTAGAAGATGTTCTTGCAATATTAAAAGCCCAAGATCAGAAAGAAGAACAGTAATTTAGAAAAAAGATGTTTATTGCTATGAAAAGTGTAGCAGTAGACATCTTTTTTATTACCTTGATGGAACAATCACGCTGCGACTATCAAGATAGAAGCCAATATACATATTTGAAAAATATGATGTCGAGGGTATGGGGAGCGAAATCCCCATCAAGTTTGCCGAGTAGGAAAAAGTCACGAAGTGAGTTTTGAGTTACTCAGGCGAAACTTGCTTTTAAAAACTATTATGGTATACTTTGGAAGAACAGTGAAAATATAGTATGGATAGTTATTAGTAGTAATGGATGTAATTAAGTTTTAGGATGAAGGGAGATTTATATGAATATTCTAATATTGGAGGATGATAAAGATCTTGCGGTAGGAATTGAAATATCCTTGAAGCAAGAAAATTATAGATTTGTAATTAGTAATACTATTAAGGATGCAAAAAAACAGTTGAATTCATATGTATTTGATTTGTTAATATTAGATATAAATTTACCTGATGGTAGTGGATTTGACTTATGCAAAGAGATACGAAGTGTAAGTAAAATTCCGATATTATTATTGACAGCTAGAGATATGGATGTAGATATCGTAAGGGGGTTAGAATCCGGCGCAGATGATTATATAACCAAGCCCTTTAGTATGATGGTTTTGAGATCTAGAATTCGTTCGTTATTAAGAAGATCTAATTGGGAACAAATGGAAAGTAAATATGATAAGGGAGAATTTAAATTCGATTTTTTTAGAATGGAATTTTATAAAAATGGAGAATTAATTGAATTAAGTCGTACTGAACAAAGAATATTATACATACTTGTTACAAATGAGGGACACATATTAACAAGAGAACGTTTATTGGAATGGGTATGGTCTGGCGGTGGGGAATATGTTGAAGATAATGCGTTATCTGTAGGCATTAAAAGATTAAGAACAAAACTGGAAAGTATACCTTCAAAGCCAGAACATATAAAAACAATTTATGGAAAAGGATATATTTGGGAATGCTAAAAATGGATATGGAAATTATTATTATACTTGTATTATTTGTGTGTAATATCGTATTGCTTATATGTGGAATTCGACTTTGGTTGAATTGTAAGGATTATAGAACTACTTTAAATTTAGTATTAAACTATTTAGATATGGCGATGAGTGAGAAAGAATTGCCTATTATTTATGATGAAAAAATTGAGTCAGCAATTCAGGCGAAATTGAATGAAATAATAGAAATATCCAGAATTCATCGTGCTGAAGAAAACAGCAATCAAAAAATGGTTTTATCATTATTATCTAATATAGTGCATCAAGTAAGAACACCATTATCCAATATTATGTTATATACAGGAATACTGGAAGAAACATTACAAATAGAAGATAGCAAAAGAATAGTTGAAAAAATATATTTACAGTCTCGAAAGTTAGACTATTTTATGAAGGAATTGGTACGTTCATCGTATTTGGAAACAGAAATGATTTCTGTAAATATTCAAGAAGAAGAAGTTGATAAGTTGATTTTAGAATCTTGTCAAGAAGTTGAGTTATCGGCATTGAAGAAAAAAATTATTTTTGATATACGAGAATGCGGGAAAAAAGCAAAATTTGATTTGAAATGGACAAAAGAAGCGTTAATAAATCTTTTGGATAATTCTATTAAATATTCTTCTGAAAACTCATTAATTACAATAAGAGTGTTTTTTTATGAAAGTTTTTTCTGTATCCAAGTTACCGATCAAGGAATAGGAATAGATGAAAAAGAGCAAGGGGCTATTTTTAAACGGTTTTATCGCTCAGAAAAAGTAAAAAGTCAGGATGGAATAGGTATAGGATTATATTTAGTAAGAGAAATTTTAGAAAGGCAAGGGGGCTATGTAAAAGTTAAGTCAAGTTTAAACAATGGAAGTACGTTTTATATGTATTTGCCTAATGTACTATGAGGATGTGAAAGAAAAGCACATCCTTTTTGTGTATTTTTAAATATATTTATATAGAGCATATCTATTAAATATTCTAATGATTATGACAGAGCTGACATATTTTGGACAGATTTGAGTAAGAATTATATGTTACACTCAAAAAAAAAGGAGGTTAGTTATGGAAATTTTAAGAGCAGAAAACGTAAAAAAATATTATATGATGGGAGAAAACATTGTGAAAGCGCTAGATGGCGTTTCATTAAATGTTGAAAGAGGAGAATTTGTTTCAATAGTAGGAAGTTCTGGGAGTGGAAAATCTACTTTATTGCACATTTTAGGGGGACTGGACGTGGCCACAGAAGGAAAAGTAGAGATATCCAATATAGATATTTCAAAAATGAGTTCAGATGAACTTACTATTTTTAGACGTAGAAAAATTGGATTTGTATTTCAAAATTACAATTTAGTTCCTTTGATGAATGTATATGAAAATATTGTTCTTCCAATACAATTAGATGGAATAAAACCAGATGAGATGTTTATTAGTGAAATTATAAGACTACTAGGTTTAGAAGAGAAAATGTATGCAATGCCGAATCAATTATCTGGAGGACAGCAACAACGAGTTGCTCTTGCGAGAGCGTTAGCTACAAAACCAGCCATAATTCTTGCAGATGAACCTACAGGAAATCTAGACAGTAAGACAAGTCAAGATGTATTAGGACTTATAAAAATGACAAGTAAGAAATTTTGTCAAACAGTAGTTATGATAACGCATAATGATGAAATTGCGCAAATGTCGGATAGAATTATAAGGATTGAAGATGGAAAAATATATGGAGATAACATGGTATGAAAAACAGATTTATTAATATAGTATTTGCGAATATGCGTAAGCAATAATAGACTGGAAACATGAATGAATATTGATAAATGGAGATTAATTGACGTGATAAAAGTTGATAACAAACATATTATAAGAGATGTGTCAAAAAAAACCTATAATGCAAATAAGAAAAGAAACTTATTAACAATTTTTGCAATATTTTTAACGACTTTTTCTATTTTGACTATTATAGGAATAGGAATAGGATATTGGGAAATGATATCCGAGCGCCAAATGAAAATGAATGGAATGGATTATGATATTGAGGTAAGTGAACCTACTGAAGATCAGGTAAATATTGCTCGAAATTCTGATTTAATCAAATATGCCGGAATAAGTGTTAAATGTGCGGTAATTGAATCTGCAAATGATAGAATCTTATCTAAAATTCAGTTGTATTGGGTAGATGAAACGTGTTGGGAAAAACAATGCTTGCCTGCGATGGATTCTTTGGTTGGAGATTATCCGCAGAAAAAAAACGAGATTATGCTTTCTAAGGAAGCATTGCGAAACATGGGGATTAATAATCCTAATATAGGAATGAAGATTAAAGTGGAATACACTGCATTGAATCAAAATAGCACAGATGGAAATAGTCAGGAAATTAATTTTATATTAAGTGGCTATTATATTGATTTTAGTGGTGACAGCAGGGGATATGTATCAGATATTTTTTATAAAGATACAGGCGCTAAACAAACAGATTTCACTCAAGGAACAATGAAATTGACACTAAAGAATCCATTGTACAGTGAAAAGACAATTCAAACTTTGCAAAAGCAATTTCATTTAGAAAATGGACAGGTGATAAATGCAGACTATGAAAGTATTAATACTTTTATTAAAACAGTTTTTGTATTATTCGGAGTATTGATCATAATTTTTCTTAGTGGATATCTTTTTATTTATAACACATTATATATTTCAGTTTCAAAAGATATTCGCTATTATGGACAACTAAAAACATTAGGCATGACATTTGTACAACTAAAAACACTAGTGCTCAGTCAAGCCTTAAGGAATGCTTGTTTTGGAATTCCTATAGGTCTAATAGTAGGCTGTTTGGTTTCAATTAAGATTATTCCTACAATTTTAAAAGTTCAAAACCCAGATCTTGCCTCAAATTTAACATTTTCCTATTATCCTATATTAATAGGACTGACAACGGTTTTTTCTTTATTAACTGTTATAATTAGTTCTAGGCAACCGGCTACAGTTGCAGGGAAATGTTCTCCAATAGAAGCTATTCGGTATACTAATGAAAAAAGTAAAAGTTATAAGAGAACCAATGGGGTTCGCTGGATGGCATGGAGAAATATATTTAGGGATAAGAAAAAAACTATAATAGTGTTGTCTTCTTTTGTTATTTCAATAGTAATTTTTTTCACGATTAATGTAGTAATAAAGGAGAACGATGCTGAAAGTATTTTAAATAAAACATATTCTTATGATTTACAATTAGTTGATGAAACATATTTTGATGCTAATAGAGTTGATAGTATTACTCCTGAATGTATTAAAAAAATAGAAAATATAAATGGTGTATCAGACGTAAGGCCTATATACTCTACAGTGATAAAAGTACCTTATCAGGAAGAAGTATTTGGAGATTTTTATAAAGACTTATATGATTCCAGATATTCTCCGGGTGATTATGAAAAAGATATTCAAAAATACAAAGATGGAGATTCAGAAGGTCTTTTCGAATCGAAACTTATCGGCATTGATGATAAAGAGTTAGAATTATTATTGAAAGAATCGGGGATAGAAATAAACAAAGATGAATTTGAAAAGGGTAACATTGCATTGACAGCGGGATGGCTATCTATTATGCCTACTAATGTAGTCGGAAAAAAAGTTGAATTTTCATTACTCAATGAAGAGAAAGTTCAGTCACTTGATATAGAAGGAGTTGTAAAAGATCCAACATATTTTTCAGGTGGATATAACCCAACGCTGATTGTAAGTACATCAAAGTTTTTTGAGATTATAGATAATCCAATGGTTGAATTGGCATATGTGGACTATAAGACAAGTTTCGATAATAGCACAGAAAAGCAGATTAAAAAAATTTTTGAAGATTCCAAAACCGTCTCATTTGATTCTAAATTGGATTTATATACAGATATGTCAGATAGTGAAATGAAAATCAAAGTATGGGGAAATGGTATAGGCATTATTATAGCCATTATAGCTATAATGAATTATATAAATATGATGGCGGCTGGAGTAGAGAATCGACAAAAAGAATTTGCTATTTTAGAAAGTATCGGAATGACTAAAAAACAAACTAGAAAAACTCTGATATGTGAAGGCGCTGGTTACGCAATAATATCAAGTGTTTCGGCAATTATTATTGCGATACCAATAAGCTATATAGTATTTTCAAGTATGAATATTTATGGAATTGAATATTCGATACCTATCTTGCCAAATAGTATTTTACTTTGCATAATCTTAGTTATATGTGTTAGCGTTCCACCAATCATGTATAATATTTTTTGCAAAGGATCTGTTTTAGAAAGAATCAGACGCAGTGAAGAATAGGATTTGATTTTAAAAGATAGTATTTGCTTATTTGTAAGCAATAGGTAGTTGAAGAGTCAATTTTTGATATTTCATAAGGGAAGCCCAGAAGTATGGGAATCTATAATTAAAAGCGAAAAAGTAAATATTTTTTATTCTGATGAAGTACATAGATATATTACTATAAATGAGCAAATTTGAAAAATTGCACAAAACTACACTGCGAATTTCATAAATGAATCAAAATCATTACTTTCCTTTGCGCATTGAAAAAGATAACGATACTTTTCCAGCTGAATGGTATCACAGATTTCGTGATATCCAGTTTCAAACGAACAGAACCTACCAGTACCCACTGCACACATGAAATGTGCCAGTGACATAAGCAGCCAGTACCTTTTGATTCCCTGTGCAGAGCGTATCTGATAGCCGTCCAGTGCCAGTTTCTCCTTACACTGGCGGAAAAATACTTCAATAGGCCATCGACATGCATACCAGGAAAGAATCTCCTGTGTAGATAGGGCTGCGTTTGTACTGATGAAAGCACGCAATGCTTTGGGATTACCAAATGCTTTTTCCGGATAACTCAAAAGAACTACCGCATTTTCTATGCCGTTGAGGTTTCCCTCGTACCGGTACACATAATAGTTTCGTTTTTTGACTGTCACAAGGTCAAATTCACGATGTGTAACAGACAATTCGGCGGCCAGTTCACGAAGTTTCTTTTTCATTCCCGATGGATACAGCAAACGGTTTGTTTTCAAAGCACCGATGGTATGGAACCCTCTCTGTGCAAAGGTATTGATTATCTTTTCAGAAACATACCAGCAGTCGCAAAGAAAATAGGACATTACCGGTGGAACAGGCAGCTCCTTTGCAATGCTTTGTACAATGTCAATCTTGGAAATTGACTTATTGTACATTACAAAAGCATAGTTCAGAACAATGCCATTGCAGGAAAGCATAACAGCAACTGCCTGATGCCCGTAATCCTGTTTTCCCTTTAAATGGGATTGGTGAAAATACGCATCTTCAATCGGATGTAAAGCCTGTGACGAAGGCTTTGTCTTTGAAGCAATCGTATCGTCCACAATACAGAGAACAGGTTTTCCGGTGCGTGCTGCTTCTGAATAAATAATCTCAATGACAGAGCATTTTAACGTATCTGAAAGTAAGGAATCATCCCATTTTCCGGAATTGAGGAAATGGGCAATCGTAGTTCTGTGGCAGGAACTGTTTTTAGCAAAGTTCGTGGTTTTTCCATGATATCCTGAAATGAAAATACTGATTAGGATACTCATAAGATGGTTTATTACTCGGTTCGAATAAAATTTGCATAAGTTTAATTTTTTAAACTGGTTGTATATGAATGAGGAATGATGTATAGTATTTGCGAGAGACACCTTCTTTCGTAAATGTTGCAAATGTTTGTTTAGGCACTTTCATTATACAACACATGGAATCGAGGTGTCTTTCTTTTATGCAAAATCACGAACTTGCTCATTTATAGTATATTAAATATGTCGAACAGGAGTTTCTTGAGTATTTGGATGATTGTTTGCCAGAGAATCATACGATGAAAACCACCAATAACCGTTGACCTTTAGTTAAAAAGGTCAACGGTTATTTTTCTGTACATTCTAATGCTGGAAAGTAACTTTACCATAGTATCATCATAGATAAAATAAATTTTCAGCGAGTATTCTGGAACGCTTTCCACTCTGGTTATGACCAAAAAGGTATTTAGGTTTTTAAAAAACGATCAACAATTTCTTCTAAAATCTCCAAATCATTTTGTGAGAGTTTAGAGAGTTTAGAAGAGATTCTCTTTGCTGTTTGTGAATTACATTGTAATGAATCATCTGAAAAGAACTCTGAAGGAGTAATTTCAAAACAATCACATAAATCCAGAAAGACCTGCATTGAGGGCAGAGAACGCCCGGAAGTTATGGATTGAATATATCCCTTACTTTTTCCAAGTTCATAGCTTAGTTGGTATTCTGAATAATTATTATAATCTTTTAATTCACTAATACGATTTTGAATAAATTTTTTGTTCATGACTATTCTCCTGTACCTATTTTACAATTAGAAGTCCAAAAACAAACTAAATATACTAGTTATTATTCTTAAATAAGACTAATAAAAATAGTTATATTGAGACTGAGGAAAAATTGTATTGATTAATGAAAAATTATTAATTAAAGTTAGTTATTAGAGCCTAAAAATTTATATTATGATGGGCAAAAAGGAGCTAAAAAATGTATTATATTGCGATTTGTGATGATGAAACATTTACTTGTTCAGCAATAGAACAACAACTATTGGATTTATCCGAGAAGGCTAATATTCCAATGCAAGTCGATATTTTTTATTCAGGCAATGGTTTTATTAACTATTTGCGCAATAAAATTCAATATGACATATTGTTTTTGGATATTGAACTACAGGATATAAATGGAATAGAAATTGCAAGATATTTACGTAATTCTATGAATGACGAGCATATTCAAATAATTTATATTTCTTCAAAAACAGAATATGCATTAAAATTATTTAAAACGCGTCCTATGGATTTCTTGGTTAAACCATTTACCGTAGATGATATTGAAAACACATTTTTGCAAGCAAAAAAGTTGATTGATTGTGGAACTGGAAATTTTGAATGCTGTATAAAAAATATGTATTATAAAATTCCTCTTGACAAAATAATGTATTTTCAAAGCTATGAGAGAAAGATTTATATAAATATGGAAGATCAGCAACTTGAATTTTACGATAAATTGGATAATGTTCAAAAAAGTATACAAAGCTTAGAATTTTGGAGAATACATAAATCATACTTTATTAATTATAAATATGTTATTGAATATACATATGAATGGGTAAAAATGAAAAATGGAATACAATTACCTATAAGCCAGATTAATAGAAAAGAAATCCGTAATAAATTGCTGAAATTAAAAAAGGAGAAAAATTATGGGTATAAAGTATGTGAGTGAGTATTTAATTTTAAATATATTTTTCTTTTATATAATTATCCGTTTTATGGCTATTTTCTTTGTAGATGACAGAGAAGAGAAAAAGATAAAAATGCTCATACTTATATTTTCGTATCTAATTAATAGCATTTGTTATCTATTATTAAATAATCCAATAGTTAATATGATTACATCTATAATTGCAATTTTTCTTATATCTTGTTTATATAAATCTTCATGGTTGAAACGTGCTATAGTTACATTTATGATTTATTGTATTTGTTCAATTTCCGATATTTTTGTGGCAACAATTATCGGTCAGTATACATTAGGAGAACGGCTGTGGATTGTAAATAACATAACTTCATATTTCATGATATTTATATTTGAAGTTGTTATTGAAAAATATATACAGTTAAAATATGATTATTTTGGATCATACAGTACAGTGATTATAGCTGCAGGAGTACCTATTTCTAGTCTGTTGATAATATGTGTATTAGTGGTAAATAGAATTGACAATGAAGCAGTGATTGTTATAGTTTCTATGGGGTTGATATTTGTAAATATGTTAGTTTTTAAACTTTACGATATTCTATTTTCCACGTATGAACAAAAATATAAAAATGATGTCTTGGAAAGAGAGATTAATGAATATAGAGAACAACTTGTATTAATAAAAAAATCGCAAACTAAGATAAATGCATTGAAACATGATTTTAAACATCACATTTTAGCGTTGACTAAATTGAGTAGTACGCGAGATTATAATGGTATAATAGAATATCTTAATAACATAAAAACCTTTATTCAGGATGAAAAAACCTATGTTGATTCTGGGAACAATGATATAGATAGTATATTGAATTATTTTATTCAAAATGCAAAAAATAAAAATATAGAAGTGCTGGTCAATATTAAAATAGGTAAGGAAATGAAAATTAATTTTTTCGATCTAAATATAATTTTAGGAAATCTTATGGATAATGCGATTGAAGGCACATTAAATGCTGAGAAAAAAATAATTATGCTTAGTATGGAATTAGACAGAAAAGTATTATATATTAATATTAAAAATAGCTATGATCAAGTAGTACGGATTAAGGACAATAACTTAATGACTAGAAAAAGTGATAAAATTTCACATGGTATAGGGTTGGAAAATATTAGATTTATTGTAAATAAGTATAGTGGACAGTTAGATATAAATTATGATGAGAATTTTTTCGAGGTAGATATATTGTTGTATTTAAATATGAATAATGAATAAAGTTAGTATGAGGATGACTTCAATAGATGTAAAATACAAAATACTAGCCCATAGGAAAAAGCACCGATTTGAGGGTGCTTTTTCCTATGGGCTAGTATTTTGTGCGAAATATGTGGGGGCGGTTTAGTAAGTACGTACATGTTGATGATTCTTCAGCGCAAATGGAGCACTGTAAATACTGATGAATTAGTGCCACTGCACGTTCAAGAACGTCTGAATTTTCAATCATATGTGCTGGAAGTGAACAGAAAATTATACCGATTGTCCAAAACCAAAGAAGCTAGGATATAGATGTGGCTTACTTCCTGACATCACTGGGTGGCTCAAAATTAAGTCAACGGCTTACTTTATAGTTGATGAAGATAATCATGATGAGTAAATGGAGGGGATATACGTTGATTTTCTATGTTATTAATCATGATTTCTTGAAATCGGAATACTCATTAGAGTAGTTTTATATAAAATTTTATGTCAGAAAAGGTGTCGTAAACTATTAATTATGACATTAACATGTAGTAATTATGTCGTTTGTAAAAAAAGTGGGAAATTTGTGATATTTTAAGTAGCGAATAAGGGTTCAATCCTTAATGGCAACATATTGAAAGGGATGAAATGGATATGATAAATAATATAATAAAAAAATATGGAAAGTATATAGTTGCTATTGCTTTATGCTTTACTAATTTAACAGTCAATTCGACTTGTCCATTTGTTACTTTTCAGCCTGAACTACCAGAAGATGCTGAAAAATTAAGAAAGTATAAATAATAAATGGACAAAAAGATCGTTGATGTATTAGTAAAAGCAGATGTGATAGATCCTGCAAATAAGGAAGTCGTTTCATTTGGAATACGCCAAGTAGAATACTTTTTTATCAATGTAATTACCATATTATTTTTGGGAAAAATTTTTAATGAGACAGTATCAAGTATCATTTTTCTCTTGGCATTCATTCCTTTGCGTACATATGCAGGAGGTTATCATGCTAAAACAATATTAAGATGTTATATCATAACAATAGTGCTAATGGTTTTTACCATATTTTCTTTCAAACAGTCAATGTGGAGTCAAGGAAATAGTTGTGTGATTCTTGGCTTTGCAGGTGCACTTTTATACAAATTAGTTCCTGTTGATAATTATAATCACAGACTTACGCTTCATGAAAGAAAAGTATTTCGAAGAAAAGCTTTATTAGTTATGTGCTTGGAAATTTTCATAAGTTTAATCGGAATATTGATGAATGACAAATTTCTTTATCAAGGAATTGTAGCGGCTATTGTTATGACGACAGTTTTAGTGTGCGTAGGAAATCAAAAAAATTATTATGTAGGGGGGCGCTGATATGGCTTACATGATATGGGTTACTGGAGCCTGTAATTTGAAATGTAAATACTGTTATGAAGGAATAGAAAAAATAAACAAACATATGTCTCCAGAGATTTCTAAGCAAACGATTCAGTTTATTATTGATGACTTTGATCCGTCTTCTCATAACGAACTTCTTATTAATTTTCATGGGGGAGAACCATTTTTACAAGTTGAGTTAATGGAGTACTTTATCCATAATATCAAAAAGCAATTTGATAACCAATCCTGCTGCATTCAGAGAGTGTATTGGCGTGCAGGGAGCAATACTAGATACTGTAGATGCTATTTGGTTTAATCCTTATCGAAGAATTCAAGGAGTTGTAGATAGCACACCGTATTTACACTGTAATATTGAAAATACATATTCTATGTTTGGGAAGAGCAATAGCTATGCCGCTGCTAGATTATGTAGTGCCGGAAAAAGAGAACTATTTATCGGATGCAAGCGCTTGAATATATTTTACATCACAGCCGGATTCAAACAGATGACTTGCAAAG